>ENA-UONX01000102-UONX01000102.1-human-gut-metagenome-genome-assembly--contig:-P74old-NODE-102-length-137653-cov-23.768558_pt1 | contig 137653 bp, 119 predicted proteins | sample MGYA00242466_ERZ724013 | MGnify/ENA metagenome assembly ERZ724013 | reverse complement strand
AGATGCTGTAAGTGTAATTTTTGGTGAATTACTTTCTTACGAGCACCCGTCTAAGTGCCGGAGCGCCTTTTTTCGTTGGAACAGGCCGATTTAGTCCTTTTTGCTCTTGCGCTTGGTGACAAGCAGCACCACCAGAGCGATGATGCCCAGGCCAGCCACAGCCAGCACCACCCACAGGGCGGTCATGTTGCTGCTGTCGCCGGTGGCGGGGGTATCGGGTGTGGTGGGCTTCTCCGGCTGGGTGGGCTGGGAAGGCTCACCCGGCTTGCCGGGCTCCACGGGAGTGGTAGGCTCCTCAGCGCCGCAGCGACTGCACTTGCCATCCTTGTAGTCGTGACCCAGAGCGGGAATCACCTCGCCCTGCTTCGCGACAGTCTGGCAGACCTTGCAGACCTCGTCGCCGGTGTAGCCGTCCTCGGTGCAGGTGGCATCCTTGGCACCCACCAGCTCCGTGTCGTGACTGGTAGCCGCAATGGTCTCGGTCTTGGTATCGGTGTACTCCTTGCCCTCGAAGGTGACCTTGGCGGTGTAGGTCCGCACGCCGTCGGCCTTGCAGGTGGCCTCGGTGGTCACCTCGTTGGTGACGGTTGCGTTCACCGTCTCCACGTGGGAAGCATCATTGCCGCAAGTAAAGGTGGCAGAAGCGGTGAAATCATCGTTCCACTTCCACACAGGCTCGCCGTAAGCATGGCCGGTGGCCGCAATGGTCTCGGTCTTGGTATCGGTGTACTCCTTGCCCTCGAAGGTGACCTTGGCGGTGTAGGTCCGCACGCCGTCGGCCTTGCAGGTGGCCTCGGTGGTCACCTCGTCGGTGACGGTGGCAGGCACCGTCTGGGTATGGCCGTCGTCATCCGTGCAGGTAAAGACGGCGGAGGCGGTGAAGTCATTGTTCCAGCTCCAAGTGGGCTCGCCATAGTTGTGGTGCTCCTCCACGGTGATGGTCACAGTGGTGGTGGGCATCTCCCACTCCACGCCGGCCTTGCCGTCCTTATCCTGATACTGCTGCCACTTGGCGGTCTGATTCTTCAGATTTTCGGGCAGGTTCTCCAGCTTGTCCTTCACCAGCTGCTCCAGATTGATGCCGATGGTGATCTCGGTATCATCCAGCCTCAGGGGATCCGTGGTGTACTTGAGGTAGTCGGACACGTCCTTGGTGGCACCGTTGGCATAATGGGCGGTGACCTTCAGGCCCGTGGCGTCAAAGGTATCATCCTTGCTGTAGGTGGTGCGGTCCGGCTGCTGGGTGACCTCCAGCTCCGTGATACGGCTGCTCAGCCGCATCAGCTGGGCGGAGTCGTTCTTGAAGTAGATGTTGCCCTCTTCGTCCACAATGGGGCTGCAAATGGCGTACTGCGCCTGCGCACCGTTAGGGGTAAACAGCACATAGGCCGTCTCGATGGTGTGCTCCTCGCCGTCTTTACTGTAGGTCTCCATGGTGGTGTAGTCGTGATCCACCTCCGTCATGCCGGGCTTATCCCGGATGACCCGCAGCTTACCGGGGGTGAAGTTGTCGATGAAGTAGACGTAGTTATAGCCGTCCTTGTCCTGATAGGCCGTGGTCAGCAGACCGCTGGTCTGAGGATAGCCCATGGTGGGCACGGAGTAGGCGATGGAGAAGGTGGACAGGTCCACCACCGTGATGTTGTGGCCGGAATAGGCAGTGAACTGGCTGGTACCGGACACGCCGATGTAAGCACGCCCGTTGGCGATCACGGGGGTGGAGGTACTCATGGGAGGCGCAGAGGCACTGTCGGCGCCATTATCCAGATGCAGGCGACGCAGAGAGCCTTTGGTAAAAGTGCCGTCGGCGTTGACCTTCACCTGATACAGGTCGCCGCCCTTGGAGGTGAAGTAATAGGCCTCGGTCTCCTCATCGTAGCAGACGCTGCTGCGGAGGTCACCCACGTTGGTGGCCTGCAGGCTGTCGATGAGCTTGCCGGTCTTGGGGTTCAGAGACAGGATAGAACCACGGCCCGTGACATACCCATCCGCACCGTCATCGGTGGTCACCAGCACGAAGTCGCTGTTGACGTAAGCACCGGCCCAATAGAAGCCGTTGTGGGTATAGGTCCAGGTGGGAAGCTTGGCCTCGTTGGTCTTGGTGGCATCCTCATCGGTGACAGAGAGGCAGGCAAAGTTGGCCTGCTTGGTCTCGCTGTTCCAGAAGCCCGTGTAGATATAGCCGTCTGCATAGGCGATGGGGCAGTTGGGCTGGCCGCCCAGCGCATCCTTATAGACCCAGAGGGACTCCAGCGTCTCGGCGTTGAGGGCCTGCACCCGGCCATTGGAAAGACCTATAAAGATCATGCCCTCGGCATAGGTGGCGGTGTTGATGGCAAAGGAGGAGCCGCCTACCATGGTGCCGGTCTTGAGGATCAGGCCGGTCTCCTTATCCACCTTCATGATAGTGGTACCGGAATAGGTATAGAGGTAGCCGCCCACGATGATGGGGCTGCCCACAGCGCCGCCGCTGTAGCCCTCGCCCAGCTTGTTGGCCCACACCAGAACGGTGTCCTCAGCGGTGATGGGGGTGCGCACATCCACCACGCCGTTGTTTTCATCGTTCTTGCGGAACAGGGGCCAGTCGGTGGGCAGTTCGATATCCTTCAGGGTGCTGTCGGGGGCCTTCTCCAGCTTGATCTGGACGGTCTTGTTGGCCTCGCCGGCGGTGAAGGTCTTTTTCTGGCCCACATAGCCGTAGCGGGTCACCACTGCGGTGTAGCTGCTGCCGCTGTCGAGGGTGTAGATGCCCTTGTCACCCGGCAGGATGCGGTCGCCGGTGACGTCGCTGGTGAGGAACACCGTGGCATCACCGGGGGTCGTGGTGATGGTGGTCTCGATGGGGGCCTGCTTATTGACCTTGATGGTATAGGTCCCGGCGATGCTGCCGGTCTCCTTGTGGGAGACGGTAACCGTGATGGTCTCCGCCGCCGCAGAGCCCGCCTTCAGGGGGACCGCCACAGTCTGGCGGACAGCAGGGCTGTGGTCCTTATCATAGGTGATGCTCCGGCTCCAGTCGCCGCAGGCCACAGTCACTGTCATATCTGCATCCATCCGGTAGGAGGACAGGGGCCGCAGGGTCAGGCGCAGCTCAGAGGCTTTTTCGCTGACATCGGCGGTGTAGTCATACACCAGCTTGGTAAAGGTGGCCTTGGTGGTGTCGCCGCCCTGATTCAGGGGAACCACAACGTCGTTCTGGTCCTTGGCGGACAGGGAATCCAGCGTCATGGTGCGGTTGACATGGATGAAGTAGTCCTGATACAGGGTAGCGCCGTTGACCGTTTTGGACTGGGCTACCTTCAGGCGGGCAGTGTTGCCATAGCCGCCCACGGCCATGAAGTTGTTCAGTGCGGTGGTGGTATAGCTGGTATCGGAGGTGGTCAGTGCTTTCTCTATCGTCCGGTCGGGCCAAGCAGTATTGCGGTGATACGCTGCATAGAACGTAGTTTTGTAAGAACTATCCGCTCTGACACGCTTGAGCCGGAAGATGGAAGAGTTGGACTCCACCGTAAAGGTGTACTCATGGGTACCCTCCGTAAACGCCGGGGACATATCACACAACGGTGCATTGTTGCCGGTTCTGGCGCTCAGACCCGTCAGCCAGTCCCCGGTGACAGGGGTGGGTACCGTCAGCGTCATATCGGGCTGCGCCGGGAAAGCACATTCTGCATGGTAATACACATCCTTGGTGGCCAGATAGGTATACCCGCAGCCCAGCGTCAGCATATAGGTGTCCGCCGTGCCGGTGGAGGAGGTGGGGGCGATGTAATCGCCGGTCTGGCTGTACACCTTCACATCCAGCCCCTCCTCGTGGTTCAGGATGATCGGGATGGAGGCACGCTTCTGCACCTTCACCGTATAGGTGACGCTATGGCCGTTGGCGGTCAGCACCACGGGGATCAGGTAGTAGTTGCTGGAGTCCTGCTCACAGTCCGCCAGGTTCACCGCCACGGGGGAGCCGCTCTGGGTGGACTTCCCGGCCACGGTGATGGCGGCTTCGCTGTTCAGCGCCGTGGGGGTGATCTTCACCTGATCCTGCGACGTGGCCACGGTGTAGGTATTGGTAGCCTTGTCAAAGGTGGGGCTCAGGGTCAGGCTGGATACGGAGTCCGCCGCCGTCAGATCACTGAGACTGGCGGTACGAATCACGTGGATGGTATAGGTCTGATACTGTTCATAGGTGCCGCCCGTCAGACGGGCCTCGCACACTACGTCCGCATTTTTCAGGCTGTAAGGCTCCATGACGTTGCTCAGGGATGTCGAATTGCTCTTCCAAACACGGGCCAGATTGCCGTTAGGGTCGCCCTGCTTATAGACACGGATCTTGCTGGTATCTACACCATCACCCGGCTCAAAATAGGGATAAAGTCCGCTGTAGGTGTAGTCCGGCACCAGATAGGTGCCCTCGGCAGCGGTCACGTCGAAGCGGGTACTCTCCTGAGCGGTATCCAACTTCCACTGGTTATCATAGCCTAGTCGGGTCTCCTTGATCCACTGGCCGGCAGGCAGCTCGGCGGTGAGGGTGGTACCCTCCTTCACCTCCAGCGTGCCACGGACATGGCGGAACTCGCCGTCGGACAGGTCGAAGGTATAGGTGGCGGGGATCAGGTCCACAGTGTTGGTGTTCTTCACCGTGACAACGGTGCCGAACTCACTGGTGAACACCGCCTCGCCGGGGGTGATGGCCTCGCCGCCCATGGTGGCGCTGATGGTCAGCGGCGTGGTCTTGCCCTCCAGGAACTTGGCGTGCTTGTCGATGGCGCTGAACAGCGCATCGTTCAGGGTCTTGGCCTTGGTGTCCGTGGCGGCATAGAAGCCCTTCACGGCGGCATCATAGGCCTCCTGAGCGGCCTTGTAATCCTTCAGGCCGTTGGTAGCGGTGTTGTAGACCGCCATGTTGGCCGCCAGCTTCTGGAGGTTTGCTCCATGGCTCTGGTCCGAGTTGGTGGTGAACCAGATGGCCGTCAGGCCATCCGCCGACTGATCCAGCTTGTATCCATCCTCGTCGTAATGGATGCTGAAGTTGTCGGTGGTGCCATCGACAGCGGTAATGTATCCGTTGTCGATGCCGCTGAAGGTGTGGCCGCTTTTTTTCAGCACATCCTTCACCGTGTCGCCGGAGTGATAGGTGACATACTCCGGTTTGATGAGGAATCCGTTCTGCGTCACCGCCATCAGGGCGATCTGCTGGGTGTCCGCCGCCAGCGCCGCCGAAGGCAGCAGCGACAGCAGCATCAGGAACGTCAGCAGAACCGACAGAAGGCGGTTTCCGAGATGTGTCTTCTCTTTCATCTTTCATACTCCTTTCTGTTCTTTTATGATTCAAATCACCTGACAGGTGAGGAATCTCTGTTTCCAGCGTCTGGCCGCCGGGACACGCTCCCGCCACAGACGCTCCGTCCCCTCCAGCAGCTTCTGCGCCTGTTGGCGTTGGGGCTCCTCGATGGGGTGGTCACTGAACCAGACCTCCTGCTCCAGCGCCGTCAGCTGCCGGGCCGTCTCGTCGCCCAGCAGGGCCGTCAGGGCCTCCTGCCGCTGGGGGGATGCCTGGCTCCACACTCCCGGCTGCAAGGCCGTCAGCTGCCGGTGCAGGGCGCTGAGCATAGCCTGACAGGCCGTGCGGCCGTCGGGATCTTCAAAGCGCCTGCGCTGCCGCTTCAGCCTTCGCCGCAGCAGCACCGTCCGCAGCGCCATGGCTGCCAGACACACCAGCACCAGTGCCGCCAAGGCCAGCAGCACGCTCTGGATAAAGATCCGCTGGCTGTGGTCGTCCTGTGGTTCCTGAGAGATGTCGGTCTGGTTCTGTTGGGGCGTTTGATCCTGCCCCGTGTAGGTCGTGCCGTTCTCGTTTTCCGCCGGGTCGCCGTCCTCCGGCAGTTGGTAGACGATGTTCTCCTCGTAGCCGGGGACGGTGTCGAAGGGGATCCAGCCCACGCCGTCCAGATAGTACTCCGCCCAGGCATGGGCGGCCCGCTGGGTCAGGGTCAGCTGCGCCCCGTCCGACAGGGCCTCCGCCTGCTGCCGGGTCACCACATAGCCCTCCACATACCGGGCCGGGATGCCGCAGCAGCGCAGCAGCAGCGTCGTCAGCGTGGCATAGTGGACACTGTACCCCTGTCGGGCGCCGGTTAGCAGCCACGCCGCCACGTCGCCGGTGGCCGGGGTGACCGTCCCCTCCCGGAGGGTCAGGTTGGCCGCCAGAAAGCGGCTGATCTCCGTCTTGGCCTGAGTGGTGTTCCAGCCCTGACCGGGGGTGAACTGCGCCGTCAGAGCGTCGTAGGTGTCCTGCGGCACCGTGAGATAGTGGTCATAGACCCACTGGCGATAGACGCTCTCCCCCGTCCGGTAGTCGCTGTCCGTCTCCGCCTGCGCCAGCTGCTGCTGGAGCAGGTAGCTCTCCTCCACCGGGTACAGCGCCGCCTCATAGCTGCGCTGGGTGGGGTCGGTCATGCCCTCGCCGGTGAGGTCACGGGCATCCAGTGCGCTCTCCAGCCCGTCGCCCCCGCCATAGGGGGTATAGGCCACGGAGCGGCAGGCGCCCAGCACCTGAATGGTCACATGGTTCTCGCTCTCGGCCTCGCCGTTGGCCTTTGCCAGCTGCTGGGCCGGGAAGAAATAGCCTCTTTGCAGGCTATACAGCATCGGGGCCTCCTCCGTCAAGCGCCGGGCCGCCAGCTGCTGCCAGCCGGTGCCGGTGTACTCCCCCGCCACATAGCCCCGCAGATACAGGGGCGTCCAGTGATCCATGGTCAGCCGCAGCGCCGGTTCCTGTCCGGGGGAAAAGGCTCCGGAGCCGGAGATGTCTCCCTCCGGCAGGGGATCGGCGGCATCCTCATAGCGCCAGCGGTGCAGAGCCTTGCCCAGCCGCCGCCCCAGCGCCGTGGGGGATGCGCCGCCGGAGAGGCCCTCCGGCAGCAGTCCCATCAGCAGCACCAGCGCCAGCGCTCCCGCCGTGACGGCCTTGGCCCTGCGGCCTATGGCACTGCCCTGCACAAAGCACAGCAGCACCCCCAGCAGGAAGCAGGTAAACCACCAGCCCCCCGGCACAAGGCCCGCCAGACGCAGCGCCAGCAGTCCTGCTGCGCAGACGGCCGCCGGCCATATCCGCCAGCGCTGCCGCAGCACAAGACCCGCAGCAAGGCCCGTTACAGCCCCCACAGGCAGCAGCATCCACCAGACGCTGCCTGCCCCCACATAGGGCGGCGTGTACCGTCCGGTCTGCTGAAAGCGCCACTGACCCCACAAGTCTCCCAGCCCCGCCAGAGCGGCGCTGATGTGGCTCCGCAGCAGTATGCCCGCCGCCAACAGCACCAGCAGCGCTCCGCAGAGGGCAGCCCGCTGCCATTTCCGATCCCACCGCAGCAGCAGTCCCGCAGCAAGGCCCAGCGCCGCCAGAGCGCCCAGCCCCAGCAGGCCCGGCACCGATTCCGGGCGCAGGCATTGCCACAGCAGGCCCCATATGCCTGCCAGCAGCAGCACGCCCGCCGCCGCATCCGTGAGGCGCAGAGGCCTGAATGGGGCCGGCATCGTATCAAATTGGAATGAAACAGTCTGTTTTTTCACCAAAAGCTCCTAATTCCACATCCATTTTCCCAGTATTTCCTGCATATCCTCCGGGGTGAAGCGGCACACGCCCTCCCCGGCGCAGGGCTCATCGCTGCACAGCAGCACGACGGCATCCTCCGGCAGCTGCCCGTCCGCCGGAAGCTGGGTACAGCAGTACAGCAGCTTCCCCTCCGGACGCAGCTCCGGCGGCTGCGGCTCCTCCTGTGCCTTGCTTTTCAGCAGCGCCGTCACTGCTTCGGGCAGCTGCTCCTCCCCGGCGATCTCCCGGACAGAGGTGGTCTCCCCGCTCCACATGAGTCGAAAGGGCTGATCCACATAGGCCTGACACAGCGACACCGCCGCCTCCATCAGGCCGTCCGCCAGACGGGGCGGGGCCGTGCGGCGCTCCACATAGATGGTCAATCGGTGATCCACTGGCTTGGCCGCATCCCGCACCATGTAGCGTCCTGCCTTGGCGGAGAGCTTCCAGTGGATCTGACGCAGACTGTCGCCGGGGACATATTCCCGGATCTGAAAGATCTCCGTAGGATCGCTGCCCCGGACGTCCGGGGCGTACTCCTCGCAGTCCGTCTGGCGGCTCACGGCCGACACCGGGTCTGCCTCGATGGGGAAGGTATCCGGCATGACGCAGATGCGTCCCTGCACCGTGCAGGGGATCCTCACCGGCAGCACGCCCAGCAGATCCCACAGCACCAGCTCCGCCGCCTGCATCACCAGACAGCCGCAGCAGGTACTCTGCACCTGCCACGTTCCCCGGCCCTGATGCAGGGTCAGCTTCTCCCGGTGCGTCTCTCCGGTAACGGTGTTCTCCACCGATACCGTGAGCCTGCCCCGGCCGAAGGGGACACCCTGCCGCACCTCCGCCGTCACGGAAAAGGGCTTACCCTTCTCCGCCGTCACGGGGCAGGTGAGCCGTACCTGCGACCGCTTCCTTGTCAGCAGCAGTGCAAGCCAGCCCGCCAGCGGCGCCATCAGCCAGCACAGGGCCAGCCACGGGGCAGGCGCCCAAGGCGTCACCAGCCAGCACAGCACCAGTCCGGCCTCCGTCAAAAGCCACAGCAACGTGCTCATGCCCGCCGCTCCGACAGCACCGGCGGCTGGGTCTGTGCCAGCACCTCCGCCACGATGGCCTCCGGTGTGTACTCGTTGAGGCGGGCCTTGGAGGAAAGCATCAGACGGTGGGCAAACACATATTCCGCCATCTGCGTCACGTCCTCCGGCACCACGAAATCCCGGCCCTCTGCGAAGGCTCTGGCCTTAGCCGTGCGGCACAGGGCCAGAGCGCCACGGGGGCTGATACCCAGCTTCAGCAGCGGATGGGTGCGTGTCACCTCCGCCAGCCGGGCGATGTAATCATAGATCTGGTCGTCCACATGGACCTGACGCACCCTGGCAATGGCGGCGATCAGCTCCTCCCGGCGCATCACCGGCTCCACCTGCTCCAGAGGCTCCTGCTGGCTGCGCTCCTTCAGGATGCGCACCTGACTGCCCACGTCGGGGTAGCCCATGCTCAGCTTCATGAGGAAGCGATCCAGCTGGGAGTTGGGCAGATTCTGTGTACCGGCAGAGCCGATGGGGTTCTGAGTGGCCAGCACCACAAAGGGGGCCGGCAGATCGTGGGTCACACCGTCTACGGTGACATGGCCCTCCTCCATGGCCTCCAACAGCGCCGACTGGGTTTTGCTGGAGGTACGGTTGATCTCGTCTGCCAGCAGCAGATTGGTCATCACCGCACCGGGCTGATACACCATCCGCCCCTGCTCCGGCAGGGAAAAGCCGATGATATCCGAGGGCATGGTGTCCGGTGTGAACTGCACACGCTTGGTTTCCAGCCCCAGCGCCTTGGAAAAGGCCAGCGCCATGGTGGTCTTACCCACCCCCGGCACGTCCTCCAGCAGCACATGGCCCTGAGCCAGAATGGAGATCCAAACCTTCTCCACCACATCGTCCTTGCCGACGATGACCTTCCGCACTTCCCGCAGAATTTTCTCCGTTACTTCGTACATATTTTCCTCCGCTTGCTCCAAATCACGATGCCTGCGGCCACCACTACCACGGCGGCGCCTGCGGCGATCCATACTACGGCGCCGGAACCGGAGGTGGTCACCTCCGCCGCGACCCGCAGCTCATATGCCTGCGCCGGATCCTCCGGCGTGATCTCCATGGAAAGCTCCTGCATCCGATCCAGCAGCGCCCCGGCAGCGAACACATAGCTGCGCTCGGCGGCGGGGATGGCCAGATATCGGGTATACAGAGCCTGCACCTCCTCCGGCGTGGCCGCCGCCACATCCGTCAGTGCCTCGTTCAGGGCCGTCACCTGCATCTTTACATCCTCCGGCATCTCCTCCCGGAAGTCATACAGGCTCCGGCGGGCGGCGGACAGCCGCTCCATGGCCTCCTGTGCCAGAAGGGCCTGCTCCGTGGCCATGACATCGGAGCCGTCCGTCAGAATATGGCGGAAGGTGCCGTCGTCCAGCCGGTAGCGCATCAGCCCGTCCACGGCGCTGATGCCGTTTTTCACGAACCGGGCGTCCGTGGCCGGGTCCACTCCCAAGCTGCACAGGGCGATGATGACCTGCGCCGTGCTCTCCAGATTGGCGGCGTCCCAGCTGATGAAATCGCCCTCCGCCGTCTGCTGGTCAGACAGCCACGCCAGCGCCCGGCGCACCACCTCCCGGATGGTCACAGACTCCCCGGAGGTTCCGGTATACGTCACTGTGCTGTTCTGATAGGGCGCCAGCGCCTGCAGGGTCATGGCTGTCAGATCCACGTCCGAGTTTCCTACCGTCAGGCCGAAGCCGCCCTCCGGCTCCTGCGCCGCCACCAGCGCCTGCAAAATAGCGGCTCTGGTGTAGACGGCATCCTCCGGCACGGCGAAGCGGGCGCTGTCCAGAGCGATCAGGCCGAAGATCCAGCCGTTGAGTCCCTGTGTTCCCAGAGATTTGGCAGCGGTGAATTGATATACGCCGTCGGCCAGCAGGTTCACCGACCGACCGTTCTTGTCCCGGCCGAAGGCGGTGGGGTCCGCTCCCAGCGCCAGCGCCGTCAGGGCGGTGCGCTGCCACTCCGTGGCTCGCAGGCGGTCCAAGCCCCCCTGCTCCCGGTACATCCGGGTCACATAGCGCTCCAGTGCCTTGCGGTAAGCGGAGGTATCCCCCTCCGTACCGGCCCGGCTCACGGCGATGGCCACCCAGTCGCTGACGGAGTCTCCCGCCGTCAGCTTGTCGCTTTGCAGCAGTGTCTCCGCCGTGCAGCCCTGCGCCGCCGCCAGCGCATCCAGCGTCTCCTGCCCATAGGCGGGGATCACCAGCACCAGTGTCAGCAGCAGCGTCAGCAGGCGGCAGCAGCCCTTTCTCATTCTATCGTTCATATCTCGCTCCTGTCATAGCGTAGTCCGGCAGTCTGCGCCGCCGGGGGAGCCACCCGGCATTGACCGCCGGGATCGGCTCCTGCTTCTGCTCCCCGCAGCGGGAGCAGGTGTATTCGATGTAGCCCGGTGTTCCGTCCTCTCCCGGCTCCGTGCGTCCCGTCTCCACGAAATCATGCCCCAGAGGCGGCACCTCCTGCTGATCCTTCCGATCGCCGCAGACGGTGCAGACGGTGCTGATCTCGCCGGGATGGGTGCAGTCCGGCGCCACTGTCTGTGTCGGCTCACCCCAGACGTGCTCCTCAATGTAGGTGCCGTTGAGCCACTTACCGCAATAGCTGGGCAGCAGACCGTAGCTGCCGCCGGTGGAACTGTATCCGCCGATGTCCTTGCCGTAGGCCAGCGTGAAGCGCAGATACAGGGTATCGCCGTCGGTGAGGTAATAGCCGGACAGGCCCTTACCGGCATAGGTATTGCCGCCCACAGAGTACATCCAGCCGGAGCCCTGAGTATAGTCGAACTCGCCCAGACTGTTGTTATCCGTCTGGCCCGTCAGGGTCAGGCCGTCCTGCAGGATCTTGCTCCACAGGTTCTCCGGGATGGCGGGATAGTCCATCATGCCGCCCCGGCTGATGCGCCGCAGATAGAAGCCCACGTCCATGGAGCCGGAGTATTCGTACTCGTAGCCCCACTCCTCCAGCGCCTCGATAACGGCATAGGAGGCCGGGGTATTCTGGCGAATTTTGTAGGTATACGGCTCCTCCATCACATCCAGTCCCACGGTGGTGGCGTCGATGACGATATAGGCCGTGCCGATGACGTCGCCGGTATCCACGAAGCGGTAGAGGATGCGATAGGACACGAAGGCGGAGTTGCCCTCCCCGTCCCAGGCCCGGATGGTAATGGTGTGCTCCACCGTATCGCCCACGATGGGATCCGGGAAGTAGAGCTGATACTCGTACACCGGGCCGCCGGTGGGGCCCGTGATGCGCTTTCCGTCCATCTGCACCTCGATCTGGCTGGCGTAGAGGGGAGAGCCTGTGTAGGCCGTGGCCTTCACCGTCAGGGTGAAGTTGCGGTTGCTGGTCTCCGTCACGCCGTCCAGATTGGTGACGATGGTGGGGGGATGCTCACCGATGGTGGGATGATCCTCGTCGGCCTTCTGTGCTACATACCGGATGGAGAAGCGAACCTCTTCCACCGTGGTGTTCCCCTTCTTGCGGTAGAGGGTAATGTGGTTGGTCTCATTGTGCACCATCCGAGCGGTGTAGTTCTTGCCGTCGGCGCTGGTGAGATACCGGCCGTTCATGGGGGTATCGCTGTTTTGCAGCTTCACCTTCAGCGTCTCGCCGTTGGGGTTGATGAGATAGGCGTAAAAGGGCAGCGTGTCATCTGTCAGCTGGTTATAGGTGATCTCACAGTTGCTGAGATCCGTGATGATGCGGGTGCTGGTATCGTCGGAGGGACCGGGCTCCGGGTCCACCGGGCCGGGGCCGTCGTTATCGCCCTTGCCGGGATTATCGCCGGGCTGCGGATTATCGCCGGGCTGCTCCGGCTGCTCCGGATTGTCTGTGGGATTCTCCGGCTGCTCCGGGGCATCGGGTTCCTCCTGAGGCGGCTCCTCGTCCGGCTGCTCCGGAGTCTCCGGCTCTTCCGGCGTGTCCTCGTTCTCCGGATCCTCCGGCTGCTCCGGGGCATTGGGCTTCTCCTGCTGGGAGGCGCCTCCCTGTCCCTCGGTGCGGATAGTCTGGGCCGGGGGCTGGGGCAGCGGCTCCGGCTCCTGCGTGGAAAGGCCCATCCCGGACAGCACCAGCAGCACCACCAAGGCCGCCGCCAGCACCAGCGCTCCGCCCCGCCATAGATAGGGTCGAATCTTCTTCATATACTCCTCATTCTCCGTGCCGCCGCTCCCGCAGTGTACGGGAGCAGGCGCAAAAAAATATGGGGTCAACCTGCGTGGCAGAATAACACCATAACCATTCCTGGGATCATTCTAACGGCAACAGTAGGTCTCCCGGCTCGCATCTCAAGCGGCGATCTCCCCTGCCTTCTCAGAAGCACGCTTCCAATGGCTGACTTTCGTCGGCGGGATAGACACCTCGATGCACACGGTGTTGGTCAACGTGGGGCTCGTCCCCGTTCTCTTGTTCAGCTTTGCGCCTGACCCCACGGGCCTTTGCAGCGCATTGCCTCTGTCCGTATCTATCGGGAAATATTATATCCTATCCCATGTGGAAATGCAAGGAAAATGCGGAGGGCCGTCGAAAGATTTTCTTGACTCATGTACGAAATCGTACTAAAATATGCTTGTCCGGTTTCGGACATTATTTTTTGCGGAGGACTTTCTTTTCATGCGTATTCAACTATCCGAGCACTTCACCTATCGAAAACTGCTGCGCTTCACTCTGCCGTCTGTCATCATGATGGTGTGTACCTCCATCTACTGCGTGGTGGACGGTGTTTTCGTGTCCAACTTTGTGGGCTCCGATGCCTTTGCTGCCGTGAACCTCATTATGCCGTTTCTCATGGTGTTGGGTGCCGTGGGCTTCATGCTGGGTACCGGTGGCAGTGCGCTGGTGGCGTACACCCTGGGAGCCGACAACGAAAAGCGTGCCAACGAGATCTTCTCCCTGCTGATCTATGCGCTGATCGGGCTGGGCGCCGTGTTCACCATCGGCGGCATTGCCTTTCTCACGCCTATGTCCCGGCTGCTGGGCGCCGACGAGACCATGCTGCCGGTGTGCGTCAGCTACGGACGTATCGTCCTGCTGGGCCTGATCCCCTATATGCTGCAAAACACCTTCCAGAGCTTTCTGGTGACGGCGGAACGGCCTCAGCTGGGCCTGTACGTCACCATTGCCGCCGGCGTCACCAACATCGTGCTGGACGCTCTGTTCGTGGCGGTGCTGCAATGGGGCGTTGAGGGTGCCGCTCTGGCCACCATTCTCAGCCAGTTCGTAGGCGGCGTCATTCCGCTGGTGTACTTCCTCCGGCCCAACAGCAGCAAGCTGCGGCTGGGCCGCACCTCCTTCCATGGGCGGGCACTGCTGAAGGCCTGCGCCAACGGCTCCTCGGAGTTCATGACCAACATCTCCATGTCGGTGGTGAATATGCTCTACAACTGGCAGCTGATGCGGCTCATGGGCTCCGGCGGCGTGGCGGTGTACGGTGTCATCATGTACGTCAACTTCATCTTCATCGCCATCTTTCTGGGCTATTCCATGGGCAGCGCCCCCATCGTGGGCTATCACTACGGCGCCGGGAACCGGACGGAGCTGCGGGGGCTGCTGCGGAAGAGCCTGTACATCATTACCGTCATGAGCGTGGTACTGACGGCGGCGGCCCTGCTGCTGGCCCGGCCCCTGTCCCTGATCTTTGTGTCCAAGGAGCCGGCCCTGCTGCCGGTGACCATCCGGGCCTTCTCCATCTACTCCCTGTCCTTCCTGATGGCGGGGTACAACATCTATACCTCCTCCTTTTTTACCGCCCTCAACGACGGCTTCATCTCTGCTCTGATCTCCTTTGCCCGGACGCTGGTGTTTCAGGTAGCCGCCGTCACCGTGCTGCCCGTGCTATGGGATATCGACGGTGTATGGGCCGCCGTGGTGGCCGCCGAGACACTGGCGCTGCTCCTGTCAGCGGCGTGCCTCGTGGGCAAGCGGAAAAAGTACGGCTATGCGTAAGGGGGCGAGGATGTGACCACCATTCAGGAGTTCAACCAGATCGACGGCCGTATCAGCAGTCTGTATCATGCAGCGGCGCTGAAAATGGGACTGTCGGACAGCGAGTTCCGCATCCTGTACACGCTGGCCGTCAATGCGCCTGGCTATCTTCAGTCCGCCTTGCGGGAGGCCACGGGTATGGGCCGCTCCACCGTCAATTCCGCTTTGAAGAAGCTGGAGCGGGAGGGCATACTGACCCTGTCCCCCGGCAGTGGACGGCACACCTGTGTCTCCCTGACGGCACAGGGGCATCGGCTGGCCGATAGAACCGTGTGCCGCCTGATCCGTCTGGAGGACCGTATTTACGCCGGCTGGACATCGGAGGAGCAGGCTCTGCTGCTGCGACTGAACCGGGACTTCACCGAAAAGCTGGAGGCCATCGTGGCGTCTTTGTAATGGGGCATCCCCAATGGGGCATCCCCCAAGAAGTAAAAAAGGACACGGCAGGCACAGCCTGTCGTGTCCTTTTTTGTGCTTGCTTACCGCACGATCTCGCCGACCTTGGGGTTGCCGGCAGCCTGAGACTCGTCGGTGTCGATGTGCATGGTGGTGACAGCGTCCTTGTTGACACGAACCACCACATCGTCAAAAATCAGCTTACGGCCCTCGCCGCCGCAGGCCACCTTGATGATCTCGCCGTTCTTCACGCCCATCTCGGCGGCGTCGGCCTCGGTGATGTGCAGGTGGCGCTTAGCGATAATGACGCCCTCGGTCAGCTCCACCTCGCCCTTGGGGCCTACCAGCTTACATGCGCCGGAGCCCTTCACGTCGCCGCTCTCACGAACGGGGGCATCGATGCCCAGCGTGCGGGCATCGGTGGCGGACAGCTCGATCTGATCCATCTTACGCACGGGACCCAGGATGGACACGTTGGCCATCTCCTTCTTGGGGCCCACCACAGTCAGACGCTCGTTGCTGGCGAACTGGCCGGGATAGGACAGGGGCTTGCGGACGGTGAGCTCATAGCCCTCGCCGAACAGCTTCTCCAGCGTCTCCTGGGTCAGGTGAATGTGACGGGCAGACGTTTCGATCATAAAAGACATGGTTTTTTCCTCCTAATTGTTGAACATTGGTCCACTATGAAAATCGTGCCGCAGCACGCTCCATACAACGATGCGTCAAAGCAGGATACGGATGCCACCCAGCACCGGCACCGGCCGCTCCACGCCCCGGATGGCCCCGGTAAGGCCCATGCACCACCACACCGCCACAAAGACGGCCCACACCCAGCCCACGCAGGGGATGACCCCCAGCAGGCCGAAAATACCCAGCACCAGCGACTGGTTCAGGTGGAAGCGGCCGGCCTCCCGGTTCCCCGCCAGCACGGCGACGAGCAGACCGACCCATGTGCAGTAGCAGACGATATCTGTGGTGCGCTTATCCATAGAAGTCATCCTTTTCCATATGCTATATGGCATTGTAGCACATTCTCCCCGGTGTTTCAAGAGACAGGGCGCTATAAATTCCCTTGCAATCCCGTAAAAATCTGCTATAATGACAGCATATTGCACCAGTGATATATATTATCCCTATTTATGAGGTCCTGCATCATGTCTGTGAAATTGGAGCTTTATCGTGTATTCAAGGAGGTGGCCGAGGCCGGCAACATCACCGCCGCCGCTCAGGCCCTGTATATCTCCCAATCCGCCGTCAGCCAGTCCATCAAGCAGCTGGAGGGCGAGCTGCAGACCCGTCTGTTTGCCCGCAACTCCCGTGGCGTGGCCCTGACACCGGACGGCCGGATGCTGTACGAGTACGTCCGCAGCGCCATCGGCCTGCTGGAGACCGGCGAGGAGAAGCTGTCCCAGAGCCGGGAGCTGCAGATGGGACACCTGACCATCGGCGCCAGCGACACCGTCACCAGCCAGTTCCTGCTGCCGTATCTGGAGCGGTTCCACCGGCAGTATCCCGCCATCCACATCCAGATCGTTTCCGGCCGCAGCCACAAGGTACTGGGCCTGCTGCAATCCGGCAAGGTGGATATCGCCTTTGCCAGCACCCCCCAGGAGTCCGCCTCGCTGGAGACGCACCCCTGCTTCGCCACCCACTCCGTGTTCGTGGCGGCAGCGGACTATCCCTGCGACTTCGGCCATGTCTATTCTCTGGCGGAGATCGCCGCCTTCCCCCTGATCCTTTTGGAGCGCAAGGCCTCCTCCCGGCTGTATCTGGAGAAGTACTTCCTGCAAAATGGCCAGCGGCTGCATCCGGAGATCGAGCTGGGTGCACGGAGCCTGCTGGTGGATCTGGCGGCCATCGGCTTCGGGGTGGCGGGCGTCACGGAAGAATTCGTCCACGAAGAGCTGTCGAAGGGTCGACTGCGGAAGCTGGCTACGGACTTCGAGATCCCGCCCCGCAGCGTGGATCTGTGCGTCCTGCGGGACGTGCCTCTGACCCCGGCAGCCCAGCGGTTTGCCGACTTCGTAAAGGACAGCTTATCTCAGCGTTCAGGTGCGCCTCTGAACTGGGAGAACTGACAAATACCGGGAGAAAAACCAAGAAAAGCTTGGTTTTTCTCCCTATTGTTTTTCCCCCGGAAATTGGGCAGAATAGGGTCAATATGGTGGAGTACCAGCGACTTATAATAAAGGAGTGTAGATCGTGGAAGCATTGAAAGAGCGCATCCGCCGGGAGGGCCGTGTCCTGCCCGGCAACATCATCAAGGTAGACGGGTTTTTGAACCATCGGGTGGACACCGCCTTCATGGAGGAACTGGCGGACGAGTTCGCCCGTTATTTTGACGTCAGCAAGATCACCATGGTGCTGACCGCCGAGGCCAGCGGCATCGCTTTGGCCACCATCTGCGCCAATAAGTACGGCGTGCCCATGGTGTTTGCCAAGAAGGCCAAGAGCGACAACATCGAGGGTGGCCTGTACCAGAGCGAGATCTTCTCTTATACTTACAAGAAGAAGGCCACCCTCATCGTGGCGCAGGAGTGGCTGGGGCCGGAGGACAAGGTCCTTATCATCGACGACTTCATGGCTAAGGGCTACGCCATGCAGGGTCTCATCGACATCGTCAATGCCGCCGGCGCCGAGCTGGTGGGCATCGGCGTGGCGGTGGAAAAGGGCTTCCAGCACGGCGGCGACTCCTTCCGGGAGCAGGGCTACAACATCCACTCTCTGGCCGTTATCGAGGAGGCTACGCCCGACCACATCACCTTCCGGGAGGATGATCCGGTATGAAAAAGGTTTTAGTGCTGGACTTCGGCGGCCAGTATAATCTGCTGGTGGCTCGCCGTGTCCGTGAATGCGGCGTATACTGCGAGATCCGCTCCTGGCGGGAGTCTATGGAGAATATCCGGGCCTTCCAGCCTGACGCTCTCATTTTCACCGGTGGCCCCGCCACGGTGTTCGAGCCAAATGCTCCCATGGTGGATCCCGCCCTGTTCTCTATGGGCATCCCTGTGCTGGGCATCTGCTACGGTCAGCAGCTGATGATCCATCTGCTGGGCGGCCAGTGCCGCCGGGCCGGGACCCGTGAGTACGGCAAGGTAGAGTTGACCCATAACGGCAAGAGCCCTCTGTTTAAGGATATCCCCGCCACCGCCGTGTACTGGATGAGCCACGGCGTGGAGGTGGAGACGCTGGCCCCCGGCTTCGAGGTGGTGGCCTCCACCGACGGCTGCCGCTGCGCTGCCATCCAGTGCGCTGAGAAGCAGCTCTACGGCGTGCAGTTCCACCCGGAGGTACTCCACACCCAGTACGGCAAGGAGCTGCTGCAGAATTTCCTGTACGGCATCTGCGGCTTCACCGCCGAGTGGACCATGGCGTCCTATCTGGAGGAGGCCGTGGCGGAGTGCCGGGCCAAGATCGGCAGTGGCCGTGTGCTGCTGGCTCTCTCCGGCGGCGTGGACAGCTCTGTGGCTGCCGCCCTGCTGCAGCGTGCCGTGGGCGATCAGCTGACCTGTATCTTCGTGGATCACGGTCTGCTGCGGAAGGACGAGGGCGATCAGGTGGAGGAGGTCATGACCCACCAGTTCCATGTGGACGTGCGCCGGGTCAACGCCAAGGACCGCTTCCTCTCCAGGCTGGCCGGCGTCACCGATCCGGAGACCAAGCGCAAGATCATCGGTGAGGAGTTCATCCGGGTCTTTGAGGCCGAGGCCAAGAAGATCGGCGCCGTGGATTTCTTGGCACAGGGTACCATCTATCCCGATGTAGTGGAGTCCGGTCTGGGCGGCGAGTCCGTGGTCATCAAGAGCCACCACAATGTGGGCGGCTTGCCAGACTGCGTGGACTTCAAGGACATCGTGGAGCCCCTGCGGCGGCTGTTCAAGGACGAGGTGCGGCAGCTGGGCATCGAGCTGGGCCTGCCGGAGCAGCTGGTGTGGCGCCAGCCCTTCCCCGGCCCCGGTCTGGCCATCCGTGTCATCGGTGAGATCACCGATGAGAAACTGGAGATCCTGCGGGATGCCGATGCCATCTTCCGGGAGGAGATGGCTCTGGCGGGATTGGACCGTACCACCAGTCAGTACTTTGCCGTGCTGACCAGCGTCCGCAGTGTGGGCGTCATGGGCGACGAGCGCACCTACGACTATACGCTGGCCCTGCGGGCGGTGCAGTCTCAGGACTTCATGACCGCTACGTGGTCCCGCCTGCCCTATGAGCTGCTGGATAAGGTCAGCGGCCGCATCGTGGGCGAGGTGAAGCATATCAACCGCATCGTCTACGATATCACCTCTAAGCCCCCCGCAACCGTGGAGTGGGAATAACCTCACACATCAAAAAGAGCGCTCTCCCCATTCCGGGGAGAGCGCTCTTTTTGATGCAGGGAATTACTCAGCAACCACAGTATACCAAATGTCGCCGTTGGTCTGAGTCTGAGGCACGACCTTGTAACCATCGGCCACGAAGTTGGTGCGGCACCCTCAGCGGAGTTGTTGGAGGGGTCGAAGTTGATAAACGTACCGCCCTGAATGATGACCTTCGCCGTACCATTCTTGTAAGCGCTGTCCGCACAGTTGATCAGGAAGTTGTAGCCATACGGATCACCGAATGGCTCACAGGCAAAGGTGCCGCCATTGATGACCAGCGTACCCTCCTGAACCTGCACAGCAGTACCGCCGCCGTAATAGTAGCCGTCGTTGATGGTCACAGTAGCGCCCTTCCGGATGTTGATGCCATAGCCGCCGTTGATGCCGGCATCAATGCCGCCGTTCTCGCCCGCATTGATGGTGGTATCCGCATCGATGATAAGGGTGCAGAAGTTCGTATTGTCGCCCATGTTATCGGGGGTGATGATCTTCTTCTCCAGATTCAGTGTGGTGGGCTGGGAGATAACGATGCGGGCCGCCGCCGTATCCTCAATGTTGTTGGTCTGGATATCCTCGGTAACAGCCACGACGCCGCCGTTGGTCAGAGCCTCCTTCAGTTCCGTAACGTTCACCACAGGGTAAGTGGCGTTGGCATCATAGGTGTTGTTGAAGCTGTCGCTCTCCACGGTGTCCTGCGTGGCGTAGACGGTGATGGTAATGTCCTTAAGCTCTTTGTTCATGTACTCGTTACCGGCCCATCACGGCCCAAGTGGATCCAGCGGCCCCAGCTCCGGGTCGTAGGGCAAACACACCACCTCGTATCCCCCGCTGGGACGGCTCCCCGGCAGGAGCAGTCCCCCCTCCCCCAACCAGAAATCGCCGGGGTGCAGGACCAGCCCCCGCTCTTGCGCCGTCTCCCGCAGGCAGCGGCGCCACAGCGCATGGGGAGGGAAGCACTCTCCCAGTCCTACCGGCAGACCATCCGCCCACACATCGCCCCGGCAGCGGTACGGCCACGGCCCCGTGAGCTCCGTGCAGATGCTCACACCATGCTCCGTCTCCCGAACGATACGGCTGCGGAGGGCCGCCGTAGTCAGCGGCAGCATCCCGCCCTGTTCCAAAGCCCTCTGGCATCGCTCCGCCAGCTGCGGCAGCAGCACCCGGCGGCCATAGTCCAGCAGTCCCCTGCCCCACGCTGCATAATACCGGCAGAAGGCCCGCTTTCCCTCCCAATGGGGCAGCTCTGCCTCCACTGTCAGCAGCGGCAGCTCCTCCCAAGTCAGCACTTGGGGCGGAAAAACAGGTTCAACGGTCACAGCCACAGCCAGCCCTCCTCTCGTATCCTACCCTCCACTCTATGCACCCCCGGCACCGCAGGTGCAAAAAAGTTTCCGCCGCCCGTTTACTTTCATACGTTACCATGATACAATATGAAAGTACATCCAACAGAAACGGAGGAATGTTCCATGGCGCACAAGACCACCATCGCCACCAAGGAGAAAAACGAGCGGCTGTACCGGGCCATTCTGGCTCTGGAAACGGAGGAGGAGTGCTATGCCTTCTTCCAGGACCTGTGTACCATTGCCGAGCTGCGCTCCATGGAGCAGCGCTACGAGGTAGCCACCCTGCTCAGCGAGGGCATGGTGTACAGCGACATACTGGAGCGCACCGGCGCCTCCAGCGCCACCATCAGTCGGGTGAACCGGGCTCTCCTCAACGGGGCCGGCGGCTACGTCAGTGTGCTGGACAAGATGAAGGAGGACGGTCATGAGCAGCTATGAGGGGCTTGCGGCGTCCTACGATGCCCTGACCACCGACGTAGGCTACGAGAAGCGGGCGGACTTTCTGGAAAAGCTCTTCCGCCGCAGCCGTATCCCCGTCCACACGGTGCTGGATCTGGCCTGCGGCACTGGCACTATGACGTGGCTGCTGACAGACCGGGGCTATGAACTCATCGGCGTGGATGGCTCCGAGGAGATGCTGGCCGCCGCCATGGAGAAAAGCGGACAGGTGGAGGGCATCCCCCCCATCTTCCTGCACCAGTCCATGCCCCAGCTGGATCTTTACGGCACGGTGGATGCCGCCATCTGCTGTCTGGACAGCCTGAACTATCTCACCCGCCCCGCCGATGTGCAGCGCACCTTCCGGCGGCTGCACCTGTTCATCGCCCCCGGCGGGCTGCTGGTGTTCGACATCAATACCGTGGCCAAGCTGGCGGCGCTGGATGGACAGGTCTTTCTGGACGAGACGGAGGACACCTACTGCGTCTGGCGCACGGAGTATCACCGGGGACTGTGTACCTATTACATGGATCTCTTCTACCGCCACCGGGATGGTGCATGGCAGCGGGAGCTGGAGATCCACCGGCAGCGGGCCTATACCACAGAGGAGCTCACCGGCTGGCTGAGGGCTGCCGGTTTCAACGATATCCGCACTTGGGGCGACGGAAAGCTGCGCCGTCCCACGGAGAACGAGCAGCGGATCTATTTTTCCTGTATCAGAGAGTGAGGTCATTTTCATGAGCGATCATATTTTGCGTGCCATTACATCCGACGGCTTGGTGCAGGCCGCCGCTATCAGCAGCCGGGACCTGACGGAGCGGGCCCGACAGATCCACAAGACCCTGCCGGTGGCCACCGCCGCCTTGGGCCGGACACTGGCCGGAGCCTCCATGATGGGCAACGCCCTGAAGGGCCACGGTGCCAGCCTGACCCTCCAGATCAAGGGCAGCGGCCCCTTGGGTACCATTCTGGCGGTATCCGACTCCGACGGCAACGTCCGTGGCTACGTCACCAACCCTCAGACGGAGTTGCCCCTGCGCCCCGACGGCAAGCTGGACGTGGGTGGGGCCGTGGGACAGGAGGGCTCCCTGACGGTCATCAAGGACCTACACATGAAGGAGCCCTATGTGGGTACCGTGAACCTGCTGGGAGGCGAGATTGCTGAGGACATCGCCGCCTACTTCGTGGAGTCCGAGCAGATCCCCACCGCCTGCGCTCTGGGGGTGCTCATTGACCGGGATCAGAGCGTCAAGGCCGCCGGTGGCTATCTGATCCAGCTGATGCCCGGCGCCGGGGAGGACACCATTGCCAAGGTGGAGGGCGGTATCATGGCCGCCGGCAACGTCTCCGCCATTCTGGAAAAGGATCCCGACCCGGAGGCCATGCTGCGGGCGGTGCTGTCGGACTTCGAGGTGAAGGTGCTGGAGCAGGAGCCTGTGGAGTACCGCTGCGGGTGCAGCCGGGACCGCATCGAGCGGGCGCTGCTGTCACTGGGTCGGGACGAACTCTCCGCCATTCTGGCCGAGCAAGGCTCCTGCGACCTGACGTGCCAATTCTGCGACCGGGTGTACCACTTCTCCGGCCCGGAGCTGGAGGGGCTGATCCAGAGCCTTGAGAAAAAAGATTGAAAAAATCTGATTTTCCTGTTGACATGGCGACCGGTTTTTAGTATAATTATCCTTGCCGTTGCGATGGTAAGCCCTTCCGGCGGCAAGGACGGGAGCATAGCTCAGCTGGTTAGAGCACCTGCCTTACAAGCAGGGGGTCACTGGTTCGAGTCCAGTTGTTCCCACCATGATACGGCCAAGTAGTTCAGTTGGTTAGAACGCCAGCCTGTCACGCTGGAGGTCGTGGGTTCGAGCCCCATCTTGGTCGCCATATGCCTCTGTAGCTCAGTTGGTAGAGCAGCGGACTGAAAATCCGCGTGTCGTTGGTTCGACTCCGACCGGAGGCACCATGACGCTGAAACATCGGCGTCATCTGCGGGCGTAGCTCATCTGGTAGAGCGCGACCTTGCCAAGGTCGAGGTAGCGAGTTCGAGCCTCGTCGCCCGCTCCAAAAACAGAGAAAACGGCGAACCTCGCCGTTTTCTCTTATCCGGTGACATAGCCAAGTGGTAAGGCAAGGGTCTGCAAAACCCTCATTCCCCAGTTCAAATCTGGGTGTCACCTCCATTTGAACGAAACGGTATAGATGCGTCTGGCGAAAAGCCGGGCGCATCTATACCGTTTCCGTTCATAAGGAAGTATTTTCTTATGAGAGATTGGTCGCAACCTCTGTTATGGAGGCTGTGGCCTTTTCTCTTTCTGTGGTGGATTCATGGCCTTGACGATTCTGCGATAGCAAGCATCTCCTTTATGCTGTCTGCTCTACCGCTCCGACCATCCGCATCAACGGCGAGGATATGCCGCAGCAAGTGGTCAAGTCCCGCTTTCTCAAGCTGAATAGCAGCCACATAGAGTACGTTCTGGAAGCATAGTGAAAGTGGGGGCACTTTCTGCCCCCATTCAGGAAATATTGCTAAAATACAGTTTAGATTTACCATACATACAAACTGGAATTTGTTTTATAGAGGTCTTTGCAAATACACCATATCTACAAGGTGGACACCACACTCATATATCGGGTGATCATAATGATCCGTAAAGAAATTTGGCACGGTATGCGAGCGTACAAAGCCACATTTTTCATAAAAGGGTATCGTCAACGGGCTGTCGCCGGTTCCCACTTGCAGTATCGAAAATTGTCTGCGGTATTTTTCAACAAGAAATTCAATCAGCGCTTTGGCATAGCCTTTTCGCTGAAATGGGGGAACTGTAGCGATATTCTTAATTTCAAGTATTCCATTTCCTTCGTCCGTTACGACACACTCGCATTTCACTCCGTCATCATCAAGAACATACATTTTACCATTATAGAGATAACGGCCAACCATATCTTCCTGCTCATCCGCCAACAGGAGCAAATCAAGATATTGTTTTTTGTTTTCTGTAACTTCTACAATTCTCATCAATCACACCTGCAAATTCCGACTTATCAGACTCTTTTTTCGACTAAATCATCTTAAAATGCTTCAATGCCTCCACAATTGCACTTTCTTTATCTTCTGGACACTGTGGTTGCCTACTATCTACATTTTTAGGTAAATTATAATTCTTTCCCATCTCAATTCCGCATTTTCTCTTTACCTGCGAAATATACAGATTGGAAACCTTCATGCCGGCATTATGTTCAGACACATACTTCTTTATCTCATCATATGTTGCCTTAGTCTCTGCAGATGTTATATCCATATCATCAAGTTCAATCGTGACATTAAGAGTAATCATCCGGCTTTTGTTTCCCGTGACAAGAGGACCACCGTCTCCACATGGCGAGTGCGGGGGAAGAGGTCCACGGCCACGGCACGGCGGACGAGGTAGCCCATCTCGGCAAAGCGCTTCACATCCCGGCCCAGCGTGCCGGGATCGCAGGAGACATATACCACCCGCTGGGGAGCCATGGCGGCGATGGAGGCGATGACCTCCGGGGCCAGTCCCTTCCGGGGCGGGTCCACGCAGATGACATCCGGCCGCAGCTGCCGCAGGGCCAACTCCGCCGCCACGTCGGCGGCGTCCCCCCCCAGAAACTCCACGTTCTCCACGCCGTTGCGCCGGGCGCTGGCCCGTGCATCCCGGATGGCCTCCGGCACAATCTCGCCGCCGATGACATGGCGGGCCTGCCGGGCCAGCACCTGCGTGATGGTGCCTGCGCCGCAGTACAGATCCACCGCCAGCTCCGTACCGGTGAGACCGGCGAACTCCAGCGCCTTGCTGTACAGCACCTCCGCCTGGGGGTGGTTCACCTGATAAAACGACGGCACCGACAGCCGGACCGTCCGACCGCACAGCACGTCCGTCAGGGCGTCCTCCCCCCAAAGAGTGCGGTAGCGGTCCCCCAGAATGGCGTTGCCGGGGCGGGTATTGACCCCCAGCACCACGCCCACGGTCTGTGGTGCCGCCTGACGCAGCAGGGCCACCAGTTCCGTCTCGTAGGGGAGGCTTTCGCCGTTCACCAGCAGGCACACAAGGCTCTCGCCTTTACAGTTGCTCCGCACATACAGGTGCCGCACCAGTCCCCGGCCGGTGGTCTCGTCGTATCCCGGCACATGATACTGCGCCAGATACTGCCGCAGGGCCGCCGCCAGTGCATCCGCCTGCGGCTTCTGGAGGAGGCAGTGCTCCACCTCCACCACCTGATGGCTGCGGGCCCGATAAAAGCCCACCCTGCCGTCGGCGGACACCGGATACTGGCTCTTATTGCGGTAGCGCAGGGGCTGTGCGGCGCCCAAGATTTCCTCCACGGTCACGTCGCTGCCGCCCAATCGGGTCAGGGCATCCTGAACCCGCTGGCGCTTGGCCCACAGCTCCTCGGCGTAGTCCAGATGGCGGAAGTCGCAGCCGCCGCAGCGGCCATAGTAGGGACAATCCGGCTCCTGCCGGTGGGGGGAGGTGCTATGGCGCAGGACCGGCTTGCCGAAGGCCACGTTTTTCAGCACCTTCATCACCAGAATGTCGCAGTCCTCGCCCCGGACGGCGTCGTGGACGAACACCACCTGCCCGTCGATGCGGGCCACGCCCAGCCCCTCGCTGGAGTAGCCCTCGATGGTACTGCGGTATATATGATTTTTCTCCAATGCGGGCATAGCGGCCCTCCTTTGATATGGGGATTTTCTTCTTATTTCCGACGGGTGACTTGGCGACTCCTTGCGAGATTGACTACCCGGGGCATTACGGATTCCCACGGCCAGCTTGTGAACCGGCCGTGGGAATCATGCATTCAGAGAAGAATACCGTGGTGCAGGGGCCATGCGGCTCAGCAGAGGCCCGTCAGCGGGGCGGTCAGATCCCAGCGGCGGCCATCCGGCAGCACCAGCACCACCGGCTCGCCGGAGAGCGTCTGCAACATGGCGATCAGAAGGAACATCTGGCGATACCAGCGGCTGGTGGTAAGGCCGAAGGCGTACCACTCCTCCCCGTCGGGAAAGCGCAGGGTGCTGCCCAGCGGGCGCACCGGCCCCAACTGGCCCAAGCACCATGACAAGCTCTCCATCTGCATGGACGCCGCCTCCTATCCGGCCATCGGCGGGCCGTTAAAACTCAAACTTCTCGATCAGCTTACGCAGCGACTCGGCAAAGGACGCCAGCGTCTTGTTGTCCCGGCCCTTGCTGCGGCGAATGAGGCCCAGCAGGGCATCGCCCAACTGCACCAGCCGCTGATAGGCCGCCGTGGTGCGGGGTGCGCCCTCGAAAGCGGGCTTCTTCCGCTCCGGCAGGTAGCCTGCCTCCAGCTGGCGGCAGGTCAGCAGGTCATAGGACTCCGTATACTGGGGGGCGTGGGCAGCAAAGCCCAACTGCGTCACCGTCTGAGCAAACACCGGTGCCACCTCCCGGTCGCCGTGGACCACGAAAACGTGCTGGGGCTTGGGCTCCTTGAACTGGCTGATCCAATTCACCAGATGGTCGTGGTCGGCGTGGGAGCTGAGGCCCTGGAAATTCACCACCTTGGCCCGGACGGCTACCTCCTCACCGAACAGCTTCACACTGGGAGCGCCGTCCAGCAGGGTACGGCCCAGCGTACCGGGAGACTGGAAGCCCACGAACACGATGCTGCTCTCCGGCCGCCACAGGTTATACTTCAGGTGGTGCCGGATGCGGCCTGCGTCGCACATACCGGAGGCGGAGAGGATCACCTTGGGGGTGCGGTCCATATTCAGCAGCTTGGACTCCTCCACCGTCTCCGTCAAGTGCAGGCCGGGGAAGTTGAACATATGGGTGCCGTCCTGCACCAGCGCCAGCGCCTCCTCGTCCAGATAGCCCCGCAGGTCGCCGCAGAAGATGGTGGTGGCCCGCTTGGCCAGAGGACTGTCCACATACACCGGGAAGTCCTTCACGGACTTCACCAGATTCTTATCCTTGATCTCCCGGATAAAGTACAGCAGCTCCTGGGTGCGGCCCACGGCGAAGGCGGGGATCACCACGTTGCCGCCCCGGCCCAGTGTCTCGTCGATGATCTGGGCCAGCTCGTCGGTATAGCTCCACACCTCCGTGTGGTTGCGGTCGCCGTAGGTGCTCTCCATCACCACATAGTCTGCCCCCGTGAAGAACTGGGGGTTCCGGATGATGGGCTGATCCACGTTGCCGATATCGCCAGAAAAGACGATGGTCCTCGTCTCGCCCCCCTCGGTGAGGGTCAGGCGGATGCTGGCAGAGCCCAGCAGGTGGCCGGCGTCGATGAACACGGCGTCTACACCGTCGCAGATGTGGATCTGCTGGCCGTACTCGCAGGTATCCATGAATTCCCGCACCCGCATGGCATCCTCCACCGTGTACAGCGGCTCCTCCATGGGGCGGCCCGCCCGCTGGTTCTTACGGTTTTTATACTCGGCGTCGCTCTCCTGAATATGGGCGGAGTCCTGCAACATGATGTCCAGCAGATCCGCCGTCAGGCGGGTGGTGAGGATACGGCCCTGAAAGCCCTGCTTGATCAGCATGGGGATACGGCCGGAGTGGTCGATATGGGCGTGCGTCACCAGCACATAGTCGATCTGGCCCGGGTGGAAAGGCAGGCTGGCGTTATCGATCTCGTCCCGGCCCTGCTGCAGGCCGCAGTCAATGAGGATGTGCTTGCCGCCCACCTCCAGACAATGGCAGCTGCCGGTGACACATTGATCTGCTCCGTAAAAGCTCAGTTTCATGGCGTTGTTCCTTTCTTGTCCTTTCTTGCGGGCCGAAGCCCGGTTTTGTGTCTCCTCCGACGGGTCGTTCTATCTTGCTCTATTTTGTCTGTGTTTTATCCGGTTCATGGCGGCCCATGAGGTTCTGTCCCACCGTCCGGATGCCGTGTCCGGCGGATCGCAGGCCCTGCCCCGCCGCCTTCATCAGCTCATCCTTCACGTCGATGGCCAGCCGCCCGAACACCTCCGTCAGGATCTGCTTCTTTCTTTCGTCGGCTCCGGCATACTCCTTCCACAGGGCCGCCCAGCCGGAGAACCCGCCCTTACGCAGATCCTCGAAGGTCTTGGCACGGCCACCCATGGAGAGGATGCTGTACAGGGCGTCGCAGAAGGCTTCCCGATCCTCCTGAGACACGGAGTCCAGCCACTCCCGCAGCACGTCATCGGACATCTGCCCCAGCTGGGAACGCTGGCCCAGATGCACGAACCGGTTCCCCATCACCTGCCACGACAGTGCCTCATGCTGCATGGCGGCGTGGCTGGTGCTGTCAATGACGTCGTAGTCCTCGGCGTGAACCAGCAGCACCCCCACGATGGAGGATTCCGGGATATAAGTGTGGAGCCGATCCTCCACCCGCCGGTAGGCGGGGGTATCCAGCAGGTCGGCGTGGAAGCCCGGCCCGTCGTTGTTATAGGCCGCCAGCAGGCGCTTGCCCTGAAGCTTCTCCGGCAGATGGACCGCCGCCCACGCCGCCAGATTCCCGCCCTTGGAGTGGCCACCGATGCGGTAGGGACGGTGCTTGCAGGCCCGGATCACCTCCTGAGCGTACTCCGTGGCACGGGCCTGTGCCGGCACCGTCTCCAGATAGCTCATGTTGAAGTTCTCCTTCCAGCCCACCAGACTGGTATCCGTCCCCCGATAGGCGATGAACACGCTGCCGTCCGGCAGCAGGAAGGACACGGCGGCAAACTGCATCTGCTTCGCCTCGTCATTGCGGCTCTCAAAGGCGAACAACCGGGTATCCCGGAACCGCTCCGTCTCCGCCGCCGCCCGCATCACCGGGATATAGTCCAGCGACGACAAGCCCAGCTGTTCATCCGCCGCCGTCAGCCGGGCGCATACGTCCCCGATGGGCATGGCGTCCTTGGGGTTCTTGCTCCACAGGCGGTCGATCTTCCGAAGGTTGATGTAGGCGATGATGCACAGCACCAGATTGTCCACCTCATTGAAGGGGTCCTGCTGCAACGTCAGATCTCCTCTCCACTGGAGATAGTCGAAAACCGTATATTCGTTCTTTCCGGCCATAGCTTCCCTCCTGCCCGTATAATAGTACAGGATAAAGTATACCACACTCCCACTCCCGGCGCAAGCAGAAGGATGACTTGTCTTTTTCCGGCGGCGGGAGTATAATGCGTCGTATCATATATGTTTCTGTGAGGAAGCTATGTATCGTGATATGACTCGTGGCAGCATCACACGGGGACTGCTGCTGTTTGCCCTGCCCATGGCAGCGGGGGACCCGTGTGGCGCTGGCCTATGCGCCGGCGGGGCCGGTGGGCGTCAACGGCATCTGGGCCGCTATCCCTATCGGCTGGGTTCTGGCGGACGCCGTGGGATACGGCTACTACTTCCTCCGGCGCAGAGCGCTGCTCCCTGGGGAGAGAGACGGCTGATTCGAGGAATCAAAAAGAGCGGTGCGTCACCTATGAACTGCACCCCATTTGTTGAACAGTATGGTATACTGTCCAACAAATGGGGTGTGTTTATATGCCAAAGGGAATACCACAGAATCAAATTAAAACTAAACGGCCTGAGTCCTGTGCAGTACAGGATTCAGACCGTTCAGGCCGCTTAATTCTTGTTTTTGTCTAACTTTTGGGGGTCACTTCCGTGCGGGTGCGGCTCTTTTATTATTTTACTTCTTCAGGGCTTCTCACTACACGTCTTTAAGGGACGCTTTTCTTCCGCTTCCCCATCGTGCTTGTGTAGCTGCTTTTGCAGCACCGGGATCAGCTTGGCCATATCAATGGGCTTTGCCACATGATCGTCCATGCCTACCTCCAGCGCCCGTTGACGGTCCTCGGCAAAGGCGTTGGCCGTGATGGCGATGATGGGGATATTGGCCCGCCACGGGTCTTCCAACCGCCGGATCTTCCGGGTGGCCTCGTAGCCGTCCAACACCGGCATCTGCACATCCATGAGGATGGCGTCATACATCCCCGCCGGAGCCTTCTCCAGCATTTCCAGACAGTGGGCACCGTTTTCCGCCCGATCCACCAGCAGACCCTCCTCGCCCATGAGCTCAGTGGCGATCTCGGCGTTAAGGTCGTTGTCCTCTGCCAGCAGGATACGCCGCCCGGCAAGGCCGGTCTTATCCGCCTGCTCTGCGGCACACTTGGGCACGGCATCCTCCTGTCGGGCCAGACGGCAGGGGATGTGGACGGTGAAGGTGGAGCCCTCCCCCAGCTTGCTCTGGATATCGATGCTGCCGTTCATCAGATCCACCAGCTTCTTCACGATGCCCATGCCCAAGCCGGAGCCTTCCACGCCGCTGACGGTGCTGGAGCGCTCTCTGGCAAAGGCTTCAAAAATATGCTGCTGAAACTCTTCACTCATGCCGATGCCGTTGTCCGCCACGGATAGTTCCTGCACGCACCAGCCCTCTCGGTCGCCGGGCAGCTGGCGGATGGCACAGCGGATATGTCCGCCATCGCCGGTATATTTGATGGCGTTGCTCACCAGATTCAGGATCACCTCCAAAATGCGGGAGGTATCCATATACAGATAGGGATTGGGCGTATGCTTCTCCACTGTCATGGTCTGGTGCTTGCGCTCCAGCTCCGGCTGCACCATGACGATACAGGACTCAAAGATGCTGCCGGCCTCCACCGCCGTCTCCTCCAGCGTCACCTTGCCGCTCTCGATGCGGGAGAGCTCCAGCACGTTGTCAATGATGGAGAGCATTTTCTCTCCGCTGACCTGAATGTTCTTCAGGTAGCCCTGCAGCCGCTCCGGCTCCTGCCGGTGCTTCTCTGCCAGATCGGCATAGCCGATGATGGCGTTCATGGGGGTGCGGATATCGTGGGACATATTGAAGAGGAAGGTACTCTTAGCCTGATTAGCGGCATCGGCGGCTACCACGGCGTTCTGCAAAAGCACCTGCTGCCGGGCCTCCGCCATCCGCTGCCACCGCAGGTACAGGTAGATGCTCATGCTCAGCAACGCTGCCACCATACCGCTGGTCAGAGCCACACTTACGGTGGTCTGACTACTTCTCTTCAAAAATTGATAGGTGGTGTTCATGGCGATCTCCACGCACAGAGCACCCATGACCTGGCCATTTTCATCCTTCACCGGGTAGCAGGCCGTGAAAATGGGACCCCACGTGGTATCCACTACATCACGAGAATACACGGGCTCTCCGGACAGCGCCGTCTGGATATAGGGGGCCATCTCCTCCTCGATGCGGGTGCCGGGGTAGGCAAAGTCCTCCGCCCCCAGATCCAGACCGTCGATGAGGTAGACAGGCTGCCCGTCCTCCCCCAGCTTGGCGGTGTAGAGATACCGGGTGGAGTTCAGGGTCCGCAGCTGATTGAGGGTCTTTTGCAGTTCCAGATAGCGAGGCGAGGTCATGTCGTTCCAGACGGCGGGGTCGTCGAAATCCTCCCGTGTGAACTCGTCGGATACCAGCCGGTGGATGGCGTCGGCGCAGGTGGTATCACGGGTCAGCACCGCCTCCAGCATATTGCGGCTGAAATTCTGGTACAGCACATAGGTATACACTGAGATCAGCAGCAGGACCATCAGGAGCAGGAGGCCCATGGTGGCCCCCAGCTGCCGGAATTTCTTCGTCATAACGCTGCCCTCATAGTTCCGCTTGCTTGCTTGCTTGCTTGCTTGGAAAGCGTAGTCTGCCCCTCCATGCTCTGTCAACCTCCGTCGGCACAACGCCACCCCTTTGATAAAAAGGGAGACTTACGCAGAAAAATAGCATAAATCTCCGCCTGAAATGGCACTCATTGCATTTTTACTCATGATACCACGTATTTCCATGGATTGCAAGGAGAAACCGAAATTTCACTCCATGTTGCGGTGGCAGCTCCGGCCATGAAAAAAAGGCCGCATACGCCGCCTTTTTTCGTCTTTTATTCGTAGTCCCACAGCAGGAACATAGGCTTGATGGCCACTACCTCGTCGTATTCCTCCTGCTCTACCTGCACGGAGGCGTTCAGGGCCTTCAGATCCTTTTTCATGACGTTCAGGGCCTCCCCTACGCTCTGGGCACGGCCCTCCCGCAGCACCCGGATCATCCGCTGCAGCACCACAGGGTGGGCGTACCGGGCCGGCACCGGGAAGTCCTCCGGCAGCAGGGCAGCCACGTCGGAGATGGAGCGCTCCCACTCCTGGGCGATGGCTTTCTTGTTGTTCTTGGCGGTAGGCAGCACATGGGCGCCGGAAAAGAAGAAGATGGCCGCCAGGCCGAACAGGGCGAAGTACACGCCCACATTCTCGCCACGGATCAGGGCCATAATGCCGTACACCACGGCGGCGATGCCCGCCACAATAATAGCCAGCGCCACCCAGCGATAGGCGGGATTGCTGCGGTCATTGACCCGCTTGGCCTTAGCCGCCGTGGACAGCTTCGCCGTCTGCTCCGGGTACTCCTCCAGCAGCTGCTGGGCCTGCTCCAGTGTCTCCCGGGCGGCCTGCGCCTGCGGCGTCAGCTGCTTGAGATAGCGTTTGGCCTCCCGCTCGGCCTTCTCCCGCAGGCGGCGCTCCGCCTCCACACTGTGGCGGGGGATATCCGGGCAGACCCGTGCCATGTGGGCCAGCAGAAGGTCCACGTCCTCCTCGTGCTTGAAGTTGCACTGCTTCTGGCTGCCGTCGTCCAGCTCCACCACCAGATAGGGGATGGAGCCGAAGGCCCCCTTGCCGGTGAATCCGCCCTTGCTCATAGCCACCCGCTTAAAGACACGGCGCACGGACTCCAGTGCCACATAGTACCGCCGGTCGATGAAGAAGCTGTTGAGATACAGCGCCTGCTCCCCCACGCCGCAGGGGCCGTAGCGCTTGCAGGACTTCTTGTCTGCCTTCAGCACCTCCGGCGGCAGAGTGGTGTTGCCCAGTTTCACAGGTGTAAACATCGTGTGTCCCTCCAAAGTGCGAAAAGCAGTGGGAGAGCGTGCCCCCCCACTGCTTTGCATGAAAAGTTACTTGCCCAGCGTCTCATAGTGAGGCTGCGTATGGCGCTTTTTGATGGTATACAGGAAGATACCCAAGAACAGCGCTGCCACAGCGATACCGATGGGATATGCCACGGCGGTGTTGTAAATGATGGTGCCGTCAGCGGCCTTGTGGTTGATGAGTTGACCCAGGCACTCGTTGCCCAGCAGGAAGTAGGTGGCAGACACGGCGCTCATGAAGGTAGCGGGAACAGCCGTCAGCCAGTAGTTCTTCTTATCGTAGAACAGATACATGGAGGCAGCCCACAGCACGATCATTGCCAGCGTCTGGTTGGTCCAGCTGAAGTAACGCCAGATGATGGTATAGTTGATGGCGCCCAGAGCATTACCCACACCCAAAACAGTGCCGACACCCAGCACGGGCACACACAGCAGCAGACGGTTCTTCCACTTCTTCTGGTCCAGCTTGAACCAGTCGGCCAGCACCAGACGGGCGCTGCGGAAGGCCGTATCGCCGGAGGTGATGGGGCAGGCGATCACGCCCAGCATGGCCAGAGCCACGCCGACCTTACCCATGGTCTTGATGCACACATCGTAAATGGCGGCAGACTGACCGTTGGCCAGGATCTCGGCCAGTCCGGTATTCAGGCCACCGGTGACCTCATACAGGGCGCATCCGGCAGCGGCCCACACCAGCGCAATGATACCCTCGGAAACCATGGCACCGTAGAACACGAAGTGACCCTGCTTCTCGCTCTTCATGCAGCGAGCCATCAGGGGGCTCTGGGTGGAATGGAAGCCGGAGATAGCACCGCAGGCCACGGTGATGAACATGAAGCTCCACACGGGGGTTCCGCTGGGATGCATGGAGCGGAAGTTGTCCCACAGCTCGGGAATGGTGTACTCAGGCTTGACAAAGATACCGATGATCACGCCCGCCGCCATAACGATCAGGCAGATACCAAACACGGGATAAATCTTGCCGATGATCTTGTCGATGGACAGGAAGGTGGCGATGAAGTAATAGACCAGCACGATGATCAGCCAGAACAGCGTGGTGGTGACGATACCGTTGGAGCCGCCGTTCTTGAACAGGGTGACGATCAGGCCGGCAGGGCCAACAGCAAACACCGTACCCACCATAATCAGCAGCACCACGCTGAACACACGCATGACGTTCTTCATGAAGCCGCCCAGATAGATGCCGGAGATCTCGGAGATGGAGGCACCGTTGTTGCGCTCGCTCATCATACCGGAGAAATAGTCGTGGACGCCGCCAGCGAAGATGGTGCCGAAGGTGATCCACAGGAACACGATGGGGCCCCACAGAGCGCCCTGCAAAGCGCCGAAGATGGGACCGAGGCCCGCAATGTTCAGCAACTGGATCATGAACAGCTTCCACTGGGGCAGGACCACATAGTCCACGCCGTCGTTGATCTTTACGGCAGGCGTTTCACGGTCGTCGGGGCCGAAGGTGTTCTCCACGACCTTGCCGTACAGGAAGTAGCCGCCGATCAGCAAAGCAAGACAGATCAGAAAACTAATCATATTGTCTCCTCCTTACACAATGACACAAAAGGTTTTCCCGGCTGCAGTCCGGGTGCGGCACGGGGGAACTCCCGCTCCGCAGGTACATTTTTCGCACAAATATAACGGCCATTACTGGCAGAAAACGTTTCCGCCTCCGCCATACGACATTATCATATCTCTTTTGTGAAAAAAGTCAACAATCAGAATCGACAAAATCATCACAAAATTTTTTTGCAATTTTCACAGAAAATTCACACTTTGCTCATTGCCGGTAACGATACCGAAAACTCAGAAATCGCTGTTTTCCCCGAAATATGGTACTTTTTGGCTACCTTGGTTTTCCCTGCCACGTTATTTCGTTTCACTGAATGAAATTATCCAAATTCCGTCATATGCTCTGCCGTTCGGAATAACCGACGTCTGTTCGCAGATTTTTCGGGGATATGCCGGGATGCAGAGGGGCTTCCGGATGGTACAACTCTTGCTCCCATCAGGGGTCTTTTCGTTGTGTGCTTCTGTTCAGCAAGGCTGGAAGTATGATAACAATTTGAAATATATGCATCGAATTATACGGTTTGTTGTCGCAGTACGGCAACTCATGCAAAGGTATCACGGATTCCCACGGTCGGTCTGCGGACTGGTCGTGGGAATGACAGTGCTATATTTATGTTGATAGCCTTCAGCAGCCTATGATGCTTTTCGCTTTTGTTGTCTCCTGCGGGTAACTTCGGCGGGAACGTGCCTCCGACGGCCCGCTTTTCCCAGCAATCGGAAAAGTGGGCTATCGGAGACAAGGGAAAAATCTTCTGAGCAAAACAGCCTCCCCGCAGCAAAAGAGGGACACGCCCGCCAGCGTGTCCCTCTTTTGCCCCTTCCATCGAGATCTTCTATCCAATATTCCGCCTATCAGTGCCGGGACACACGGTCCCAGTTCTCCGAATCCTCGTACAGCAGCTCAATGTCCTCCATATACTCCGAATCCAGTGGGTTGTCCAGCGCCGCCCGAGCCTCGTACTGCTCCAGCATCCGCCGGGACTTCTCCGGCGGCTGAACCGTACCGGCGCCGGCGATGCAGCCGCCAGGGCAGGCCATGCCCTCCAGCAGATAGCCGTCGTATTTGCCGGACCGGGCCACCCGCAGCATCTGGCGGCAGGCCCGCAAGCCCGCGGCGTACACCGTCTTGACCTCCCGATCCGGATTCTTGGTCTGAATCACCTTCTCCACGGCCTTAGCCACGCCGCCGGAGGCAGCAAAGCCCACGCCGGGAGCCGACGCCTTATAGTGAGCCTCCGTATCAGGGATTTGGGAGAAGTCGATATCCTTGGCGGCGAACATTCCCCGCAGCTCCTCAAAGGTCAGCACGAAGTCCACTTCGCTGCGGACGCTGCGGCGGCTGGCCTCCAGCTTCTTGGCGGCGCAGGGGCCAATAAAGGCGATCTTGCAGTCGGGGTGCTTCCGCTTCTGGAGTCGGGCCGTCAGCACCATGGGGGTCATGGTCATGGAGATGTACGGCGCAAAGCCGGGGAACTCCTTCTTGGCCATGACGGACCATGCCGGGCAGCAGGAGGTTGCCATAAAGGGCTGTCTGGCGGGGACGTGCTCCATGAACTCCTCCGCCTCCTCCACGGCGCAGAGGTCGGCGCCCACCGCCACCTCCTCCAGTCCTTCGAAGCCCAGCTGCTTCATGGCGGTGAGGATCTGTCCGGGAGTGACCTTTTCACCAAACTGGCCCCAGAAGGCCGGGGCGATGATGGCGATGACCTTCTCCCCCTTCTTGATGGCGTGGATCAACTGGAAGATCTGGCCCTTGTCCACAATGGCGCCGAAGGGGCAGTTCACCAGACACTGGCCGCAGTTGACGCATTTTTCATGGTCGATGTCCGCCCGGCCATACTGGTCCTTGCCGATGGCGTTCATGCCGCAGGCCTCCTGACAGGGCCGCAGGAACTTGATGATGGCCTGATAGGAGCAGGCCTCCTTGCACCGGCCGCACTTGATGCATTTGGTCTGATCGATGCGGGCCCGGCCATGCTCCAGCTCGATGGCGCCCTTGGGGCAGGACTGATAGCAGTGCTTGGCCAAGCACCCCTGACAGGCCTGCGTCACCTCGTAGTGGGTGTCCGGGCAGGCGTGACAGGCGTACTTGATGATGTTGATCAGCGGTGGATCGTAGTATTTTTCGGAGATGGCGCTAGCCTCCACGCCGTCGGAGATCATGTTCTCCTCCGTCACGTCCCGCAGCGGCAGACCCATGGCCAGCCGGATGCGCTCACCAACGATGACCCGCTCCAGAAAAATGGATTCCCGATAGGTCCCCACCTCACCGGGGATGATCTCATAGGGCAGCTTCTCCATGCGGGAGCAGTAGTCCCCACCCTCATAGGCCAGCTTTGCCACAGCGGCAAAAACCTGCTTACGCAGTGCCTCCACGTTGCAGTACAAGTTTCTCATGTGTTCCCTCGCTAAGTTCCCGTTAAGTTCCAAATGTATCATGCTCTGCCGACAGCCCGGCATTTTTCACGCACATTATAGCAGAAGTCCTCCACTCTTGGCAATAGAGGATTCCGTTTTATTATTAAAACAATAAATAATCATTACAGCCTGAATATCCCCTCTTGACGGCCCTGCTGCCAGCGTGGTAAGCTAATCCATACCATGGATACAGAAAAATTCTCCCCTATGGAGGTGCCGCTATGGACATTCGGGAATATACCTCCCCCACCCTGCCGGTGGCTCAATTCGTGGAGCGGTATGTGGATACCGACCACTATGACGCCGGGTGCCGGGGGTGTGATAACTACGGGCAGGTGTGGGTATGTCCCCCCTATGATTTCTCCGTCTCCGGCTACTGGAGCGGATTCCGGGAGGTGTGCCTGCGGGGCGTGCAGCTCCGGTTCTCCCCGGAGGAGCAGGCCCGCAGCTATCATCCGGAGGATCTGGCGGAGCGACTACGGCAGCTGTTCTCCCGGACGGCCCGGCAGATGATCCTCCGGCTGCGGGAGGAGTATCCCCGGTCGGATATCCTCACCGTGGGCGGGTGCCATCTGTGCGAGCACTGCACCCGGCCGGAGGGCCGGCCCTGCCGGTATCCGGAGGGCATCGGCTATACGCTGGAGTCTTTGGGCTGCGACGTGTCCGCTGCGGCGGAGCAGCTGCTGGGCTGGCCGCTTCTGTGGAGCCGGAAGGGATGCCTGCCGGAGTATATGGCGCTGGTCTGCGGCGTGCTGATACGGTGAGAGACGGTCTTGCCATGATCGCCGCCGAGGGTAAAATTAAAGTCCGGAAACGACTGGTTTCCGGACTTTAATTCTATAATACAGAAGAAGCTCAAACCAGGAACTTCGCCAGTCCCAGCACCAGCGGCATAGTGATCATGGACAGCAGCGTCTGCACCGCCACCAGCGATGGAGCCAGAGACACATCCCTGTCGAACTTGGCGGCGAACATCCCCAGCAGCGCCGCAGGAGGCGTGCTGGCCGCAATGACCACCGCCAGCGTCACGCCGGAGTCCAGCCGCATCAGCATACACACCCCCAGCGCCAGCAGCGGCAAAATCACCAGCCGCAGTGCCGCCGACACCCAAAAGCTGGCCCCGTGCAGCGCCCGGCGGAAATCCGCCTGAGACAGCTGATAGCCAATGACCACCATGGGCAGGGGCGTATTCATGTCGGAGAGATATGTAATGGGGGATAGAATGATCTCCGGCAGGGTGATCTGCAGCAGGTACAGCACCATGGCGATAGCCACGCCGATCACGCCGGGGTTCAGCAGCAGCGTGCGCCATGAGAACGCCATCTTGCCGCCCTTCACCAGCTGGATGCCCAGCGTCCAAGTCAGGACGGTGAACACCAGAAGGTAAGCCGATCCGTAGAACACACCCAGCGAACCCAGAATGGCCGTTTGCAGCGGCACTGCCATAAAGCCGCAGTTGGAGAAAATGGCGGAAAACCGGAAGAAGCTCTTTCGCATGGGATCCCGGTCCCGGATGACCAGTTCACTGACCAGAATATTGATGCCGTGGATCACCAGCGCCGCCAGCAGCGCTACCCAAAAATTGTGGAAGGTCTCCGTCTCCAGCGGCCGCTGGAACACCACGATGAGGATACAGGGGGACACCACATACATCAGCAGGTTGGACATGGACACCGCGCCCTTGTGGGTGATGAGGTGCAGCTTCCCCAGCACGAAGCCCGTGCCGATCATGAGGAACAGGATCAGCACCTGTGTGCCTACCGAGAGAAATGATTCGATCATACCGGATTCCTTCCCGCCCGCAAGGGGCTGCGTACACACACAGCCGGGACAGACGGCTTGCGCCGTCTGTCCCGGTGGGTCACGCTGTGATTTTTTCTATCTGTATTTTAGTCCTTGTTGTAGCTGTGCGCCAGCGCCACATAGGTCTCATAGCGGGCATCTGCCTCCACCTGAGCCTCGGCAAAGAGCTTGGCCGCCGTCTCCGGATACTTGATCTTCAGGCCGGCATAGCGGACCTCGCCGTTGAAGAACTCCTCCACAGGCACAGAGGGCTTCTTATAGTCCAGAGAGAAGGGCTTTTCGGTCTTGTTGGGATCGTAGCGGTACAGGGGCCACAGGCCGCAGTCCACAGCCTTCTTCATCTCGGCCTGCACGTTATTCATGCCAGCCTTGATGCCGTGGTTGATGCAGGGGGCGTAGGCGATGACGATGGAGGGACCCTTGTGGGCCACAGCCTCGGTGACGGCCTTCATCAGCTGAGCGGGATTGGCGCCCATGGCCACGGAGGCCACATACACGTTGGGATAGGTCATCATCAGACGGCCCAGATCCTTCTTGGCAGTCTTTTTGCCGCCGTCAGCGAACTTGGCGGAGGCGCCCACAGGCGTAGCCTTGGAGGACTGGCCGCCGGTGTTGGAGTACACCTCGGTATCCACCACAAAGACGTTGATGTCCTCGCCGGAGGCCATGACGTGATCCAGTCCGCCATAGCCGATGTCGTAGGCCCAGCCGTCGCCGCCGAAAAGCCATACCACCTTCTTGCCCAGCTGATCCTTGTTCTTCAGCAGCTTCTCGGCCAGCTCGGCAGCCTCACCGGTGAGGGAGGCAGACTCCAGAGCCGCCGTCAGCTTGCGGGCATCGGCATCGTTGGCATCCAGATCGTCGAAGGAGGACAGCCAAGCGTTGATGGCCGTCTCCAGCTCCGTGCCGGGGACCAGCGGCAGCAGCTGCTGAGCCACCTGCTTGACGTAGGCCCGGCGCTGCTTAGTAGCCAGCACCACGCCCAGACCGTTCTCGGCCTGATCCTCGAACAGGGTACCGTAGAAGGCAGGGCCACGGCCCTCCTTGTTCTTGGTATAGGGCAGGGACGGGAATGCACCGGCCCAAGCCAGAGAGCAGCCCACGCCGTTGACCCAGTAGGTCTTTTCGCCGTACAGCTGGGTGATGAGCTTGGCATAGGGGGTCTCGCCGCAGCCGGCGCAGGCGCCGGAGAACTCCACCAGCGGCTGGCTGAACTGGCTGCCCTTGAGGGTCTTGCGGTCGAACACACCGGGCTTGTCCTTCAGGGACAGGGCATAGTTCCAATTGGTTTCATCATACATAGTATCATCCACAGGCTGCATCGTCAAGGCCTTATCCTTGGCGAGACAGGAAGCGGCGCAGCTGCCGCAGCCGGTGCAATCCAGCGTGCTGACCTGCAGGCGGTACTGCAAGCCCTTGGCTCCCTTGGCGGGAACGGTGGTGAAGGCGGTGGGAGCCGCAGCGGCCTCCTCCTCGTCCACCAGATAGGCCCGGATGGCGGCATGGGGGCAGACAAAGGTACACTGGTTGCACTGCAGGCACTTGTTGCTGTCCCACTGGGGCAGGAAGGCGGCAATGCCACGCTTGTCGTACTTGGAGGTACCCAGCGGATAGGTGCCGTCCTGATAGGGCAGGAAGGCGGACACGGGCAAATCGTCGCCACGCTGACGGTTGCAGGGGACCACGATGTTCTTCACCACATCCGGCAGGCTCTCGTCCACGGTGCGATCGTCGGCGGCATTCGCCCAGTCAGCGGGAATGTTGACCTTCACAGGGCTGTTGATACCGGCATCCACGGCGGCCATGTTCATGTTGACCACCTTTTCGCCCTTCTTGGCGTAGGTCTTTTGCACAGCCTCCTTCATGTGGCGTACGGCGTCCTCCACCGGCATCACACCGGAGAGCTTGAAGAAGGCGGCCTGCAGGATCATGTTGGCGTGGTTGCCCAAGCCCAGCTCACGGGCCAGACGGTTGGCGTCCACGATATAGAACTGCACGTTGTGGCGGGCGATGTACTGCTTGACGTCACCGGGCAGCTTCTCCGTCAGCTCCTCCTCGGTCCAGGAGGTGTTCAGCAGGAAGGTGCCGCCGTCCTTGATCTCGTGGATCATGTCATAGCGGGTGATGTAGGACTGGGAGTGACAGGCCAGAAAATCCGCCGCCTTGATGAGGTAGGTGGAGCGGATGGGGCTCTTGCTGAACCGCAGGTGGCTCTTGGTGATGCCGTAGGACTTCTTGGAGTCGTACTCGAAGTAGGCCTGCGTATACATACCGGCGTAGTCACCGATGATCTTGGCGGAGTTCTTGTTGGCACCCACCGTACCGTCGGAGCCCAGACCCCAGAACTTGCAGGACACGGTGTCGGCGGACTCGGTGATGAGAGGCTCATGGACATCCAGAGACAGATGAGTCACATCGTCGTTGACGCCGATGGTGAACAGGTGCTTGCCGCTTTCATCCTTCATGTTGTCGAACACGGCCTTCAGCTGGGCGGGTGTCACGTCCTTGGAGGCCAGACCATAGCGGCCGCCGTAGATCTCCGGGGCGTCGCTGCGGTTGGCAAAGGCGGCGCACACATCCAGATACACAGCGCCGGCAATGGCGCCGGGCTCCTTGGAGCGGTCCATGGCGGTGATCTTCTTCACCGTTCTGGGCAGGGCGTTCAGGAAGTACTCCATGTCGAAGGGGCGGAACAGATGGATCTGCATCAGGCCCACCTTCTCGCCCTTGGCACACAGATAGTCCACCACCTCACGGGCGCACTCGCAGGCGGAGCCCATCATCACCATGACACGGTCGGCATCCTTGGCGCCGTAGTAATTGAAAATGTGGTAGTCCCGACCGGTGATCTCGTTGATGCCCTGCATATACCCCTCCACCACAGCGGGGATGCTGTCATAGGCACCGTTGTTGGCCTCCTGAGACTGGTAGTAGACGTCGGGGCCCTGCACGGTGGTACGCATCACCGGATGCTCCGGGTTCATGGCGATGGCATGATAGTCCTCCAGCGCCTGACGGTCCAGCAGCTTCTCCACCTTGTCCAGATCGATGACCTCGATCTTCTGGATCTCGTGGCTGGTGCGGAAGCCGTCGTGGAAGTGGATGAAGGGTACACGGGTCTTGATGGTGGTCAGGTGGGCCACGGCGGCCAGATCCATGACCTCCTGCACGCTGCCGGTGGACATCATGGTGACGCCGGTGGTACGGCAGCTCATGACATCCTGATGGTCACCGAAGATGTTGTTGGCGTGCTGGGCCACGGAACGGGCAGCCACGTGGAACACGGCGGGCATCCGGTGACCGGCCATGATGTACAGGTTGGGGATCATCAGCAGCAGGCCCTGAGAGGAGGTGAAGGTGGTGGCCAGCGCACCGGCCTCCGCCACGCCGTGGAGGGCGCCGGCAGCGCCCGCCTCGGACTGCATCTCCACCAGCCGCACAGGCTGGCCGAACATATTCTTCTTACCGGCGGCAGACCACTCATCCACCTTCTCGCTCATGGGAGAGGAGGGGGTGATGGGGTAGATACCGGCTACATCGGTGAAATGGTAGGCAACGGTGGCACAGGCCTCGTTACCGTCCATAGTTTTCATGACTTTCTTATCGGACATTACATTGCCTCCTAACGTATCCGTCGCCCGGCAGCAGCCGGTGCGGCATTTTTCTATCTGTCGGATGCTGAGTTACGCCTTGATGATAGCGCCCTCGTCGGCAGAGGCAGCCACCTTGGCATACAGCCGCAGATAGCCGTTGGGGATGTTCTTCTTGGGCAGTTCCAGTGTCTTGTAGCGCTCAGCGATCTCCTCGTCGGAGACGTGCAGCTCCAGAACGCCCTCATCCACGTCGATGAGGATCTCGTCGCCGTCGTGAACGATGGCCAGAGGACCGCCCTCGGCAGCCTCCGGGGAGATATGGCCCACGAAGCAGCCGTTGTTGGTGCCGGAGAACCGGCCGTCGGTGATCAGGGCAGCGGACTTGCTCAGGCCCACGCCGTACATATACTTCATGGCCTTGAACATCTCACGCATACCGGGGCCGCCCTTGGGACCCTCGTAGCGGATGACCACCACGTCGCCGGCCTGGATCTTGCCGCCCAGGATGGCCTCCTCGGCCTCCTCCTCGCTGTTGTAGCACTTGGCCTTACCCACAAAGCGGTGCATGGAGGGATCGATGGCGCCGGGCTTGGACACGGCGGTACGGGGACAGAGGTTGCCGTGCAGAACGGCCACGCCGCCGGTCTTGGAGAAGGGCTCCTCCACCGTCTTGATGATGGTGGGATCCTCCGGATACTCGTAGACGTAGCCGGCCAGATTCTCGGCCAGCGTCTTGCCGCTGACGGTCATGACGGAGGTATCCAGCAGGCCGCCCAGATGCTGCATGACACGGGGGATACCGCCGGCCCGGTAGAATGCCTCCATCTCCGGCTTGGCAGCGGGATTGACCTTGGCGATCTGGGGTGTGGTCTTGGTGAGGGCCTCGAACTCCTCCAGCACGTTCATATCCAGCTCCGCCTCGTTGGCAATGGCGGGCAGATGCAGCACGGCGTTGGTGGAGCCGCAGATGGCCATGGTCACCTTGATGGCGTTGCGGATGGCCTCCTTGGTGAGGATCTGGCGGGCGGTGATGCCCTTCTTGCACAGCTCCACGATGGCACGGCCGGACTCGAAGGAGTGGCGCAGACGGCCGGCGTAAGCAGCGGGGATCAGAGCGCCGCCGGGCAGGGTCATGCCCAGTGCCTCGGACACGCAGCACATGGTGTTGGCGGTGCCAAGGAAGGAACAGGAGCCGCAGCCGGGACAGGCGGTGTTCTCCAGAGAGTTGTACTCGCACTCGGTGATCTTACCGGCCTTCAGCATACCCAGAGCCTCGGAGATGGAGGTCAGGTCGGACTTACGGCCGTCGAACTCGATGCCGCCCAGCATGGGACCGCCCACGCAGACAATGCAGGGGATATCCAGACGAGCCGCCGCCATCAGCATGGCAGGCACGATCTTATCGCAGGAGGCCAGCAGCACCAGACCGTCCAGCCGGTGGGCCTGCGCCATGATCTCCACGGAGTCGCAGATGATCTCACGGGAGGGCAGAATGTAGTGCATACCCTCATGGCCCTGTGCCACACCATCGCAGGCAGCGATGGTGCCGAACTCCACAGCGGTGCCGCCGGCGGCATAGATGCCGTTCTTCACATACTCAGCCACCTTGTCCAGATTGTAGTGGCCGGGCACCAGCGTGTTCCAGGTGTTGGCAATGCCGATCAGGGGCTTGCCCTCCTTCAGTTCGCTGTCCGTGTAGCCCATGGACTTGAACAGGGAGCGGGCAAATGCGCTGTCCTCCATGCCAAGGATCGCCTTACTACGGTTTTCCATTGTGTTTCCTCCTTCAAATATGACATATCTCTTTTTCTTATGTTACTGGCCGCAGGCTGCGGCTTGGTTTGGCTGTTATTCTATAATGCCGTTTATCATTCTGAAAATATTATAAAATCCATGGTGCCTTTTGTCAATAGGATATCTTCTGCTTTTCTAAAAAACTTGACTGTTTTCCGGTATTAGTTGACTTTATCTGTAAGAAGGTCTATAATGGTCTGAATTAGATCGGTTCGCAATGTTCTATGATACAGAACGAACAAGGAAGGAAAAGATATGGCAACCACAAAAACCATCCAGTCGGTGGAGCGGGCCTTCTCCATTCTGGAATACCTTCAACAGTGCGGCGGCGGAGAGCGCAGCGTCAAGGAGATCGCTGATGCACTGGAGCTGAACAAGAGCACCGCCTTCGGCCTCATCAACACCCTGACCACGCTGGGCTACCTGCAGCAGAACGCAGATAACCAGAAGTATGTGCTGAGCCTGAAGCTGCTGAGCTTCTCCAACACCATCAAGGTCCAGAACAGCATCATCCGCACCGTCCACCCCTATCTGGAGCAGATCAGCCTGAAATACGGTGAGATCGCCCACTGCGGCGTGGCTCAGGGGGACAGCGTCGTCTACGTGGACAAGGTGGAGTCCAGCCGGTCGCTGTCTATCAACACCCAGATCGGCACCAAGAACTACCTCCACTGCACCGGCGTGGGCAAGTGTATTCTGGCCTATATGCCGGAGGAGGAGCAGCAGCACGTCCTCGCCGGACCGCTGAAGGCACTGACCTTCAACACCATTGTGGACCCCCGTCAGCTTCAGGCGGAGCTGCGGCACATCCGGGCCGACGGCTACGCCATGGACAACGAGGAGGTGGAGGTGGGTCTGTCCTGCGTGGCAGTGCCGGTGTTCTCCGCACCGGGGCAAGTCTCCTGCTCCATCAGCATCTCCGGCATGACCCCCCGTGTCCGCACCGCCCTGCGGGGTGGACTGCTGGACGATCTGAGGCAGGCCTCCGCCGACATCTCCCGCAGTCTTTACGGCTATCAGCCCGCCGATGACCTCCTGTAACGGGTCCTGCGATCCAACTGTATACCGATTGTCTCACAAAGCGGAGGGGAAACATGGTTTCCCCCTCCGCTTTCTTTTGCCTCAGTGCCGCACAGCAGACGGCAAATCTCTCACGGAAGGATCCATTCACTCCTTCCGCAATTTTTTAATAGCACGTCACGCCGCCGTCGATGGGCAGGTTCACGCCGTTGAGGAAGGACGCCTCGTCGCTGGCCAGATACAGCACCGCATTGGCCACATCCTCCACGGAGGTCAGGCGGCCCAGCGGGATCTCGTTGAGCCGGGCCTGCTTCTTCACCGGGTCCGCCATCAGAGCCGCCACAAAGGGCGTGTCCACGGTGGCAGGATGGATGGAGTTGCAGCGGATGTTGTCCTTGCCATACCGGGCGGCCACAGACTTGGTCAGCAGGGTGATAGCGCCCTTGGTGGCCGTGTAGGCCTCCGGAGTGTTCATGTGGCCGATGAGGCCGCAGATGGAGGAGGTGTTGATGATGGCGCCGCCCCCCTGCTTCCGCATCACCGGCAGAACATACTTGGTGGCCAGAAAGACGCTGGCGGTATTGACCTCCATCATCTTCATCCACTCGTCCTTCACCATTTCCTCGATGGGCTTGCGGATGTTGATGCCGGCGTTGTTCACCACCACATCCAGCCGTCCGCTCTCGGAGACGATGCGCTCTACGATGGTCTTCCACTCCTCCTCGCTGGTGACATCCGCCACGGCGCCGTGGGCCTTGCCGCCCTGACGCTTCAGCTCCTCCACCAGCTGGTCGATCTTCTCCTGCACCAGATCCAGAATCCAGACCTCGGCCCCATTCCGGGCCAGCAGCTTCGCCTGTGCCGAGCCGATGCCGCCCGCACCGCCGGTGATAACGATGACCTTATTCTGTACGTTCATGCTAAATTCCTCCCTTTCGTGCGTTACGCTCTGGTTTCCTTATCCTTCCACGCCTTGGCGGGGTTCTGCACGCCCATCTTGCCGCCGCTGATCTCCAGCGTGGTGCCGGTGATATAGCGGGCATAGTCCGATGCCAGAAACGCCAGCGCCCACGCCACATCCATGGGTTCACCGAAGGTCTGCATGGCGATGGCACTCTTCATGGCCTCGCCGTTGCTGACGGTAAGTGCGTGGGTCATGTCCGTATCGATGACGCCGGGGATATACCCGTTGACTCGGATGCCGTAGGGGGCCAGTTCCGCTGCCAGCGTGTTCACCATGGACTTTACGGCGGACTTGGTGGCGGCATACACGCCGCTGCCCACAGAGGGGAACACCGCCGCAAAGGAGGAGGCCAGCAGCATGACGCCGCCCTTATCCTTCATGGCCTCATACGCAATGCGTGCGCCCAGATACACCGACTTCATGTTGGTGTCCACCGTCTTGTCCCAGACGTTCTCCGGGGTGTCGATGATGCTGTACTGGGGATAGACACCGGCGTTGCTGACCCAGATGTCCAGCCCGCCCAGTGCTTCCTCGGCGTGGCGGGCAAAGCCCTTCAGGGACTCGTCGTCGGACACGTCGCAGGTCTCGCCGAAGGCGGTGATGCCCTGCGCCTTCAGCTCCTCCAGCGCTGCAGCCAGCTTCGTGGGATCGGTGCCGCAGATGGCCACCTTGGCCCCCAACTGGCCGAACAGCTGGGCGCAGGCCAAGCCGATGCCGGCGGTACCGCCGGTGACGACGGCCACCTTGTTGTCAAAACGGATGTTCATGCTCATGACAGGATTCTCCTTTCTATGGTTCCGGTCCCCCGGAAAAAAGCGGCCGGGGACGCCCCGGTGAACGGAGCGTCCCCGGCTGGGAATGCACGTTTGATTCAGTTACGCAGAGATCAGCCAAAGACGCCTACGGCGTTAAGGATGACCACGGCGATCAGACAGATCACGGAAGCCACGGCGCAGGGTACCGTGACGTACTTCACGGCCTGCTTGGTATTCAGGTGGAAGAACTGACCCATGACCCAGAAGCCGGAGTTGTTGTAGTGGTTGCCCATCATGGTGCCACTGCCGATGGCCAGCACGGCGGCCAGAGAAGACAGGCCCAGATCGGGCATCATGGGCAGCACGATGGCGGCTGCGGTCATACCGGCGGTGGTCATGGAACCCACGGAGGTCATCATGATAGCGGCGATGGCCCAAGGCACCAGAATAGCGGGGATGGGGCTGTCAGCGATGAGCTTGGACAGGGGCTCCAGAGCGGGGGAATTCTTCAGTACGTTGCCGAAGGCGCCGCCCATAGCGGTGATCAGCAGGGGAGACAGGCAAACCACCAAGCCACGGGCCACCCACTTGTTGAGCATGACCTCGCCCAGCTTTGCCTTGGGCTCATTGTAGGTGTCGGCGTACACGCCCAGCACCATCTTGCGCTGCTTGTAGCCCAGATAGAAGGAGTACAGCAGGCCGATGGACAAAGCGATGACCTTGTTGCCGATGGTGGTGCAGATGGTGTAGATAGCGCTGCCCTCGGCGGCATACATCTGAGCAAAGGAGGACACGGAGATCAGCAGCACAGGCAGCAGCAGGGGCAGGAAGCCCTCACCGGTGTGGGGCAGGCCGGGATCCTTGATGAGGATGTCATCCACGCTGTCGGAATCGGTCTCCTCCATGCCACGGACGAACTCGGGATTGGGCTCGATCCACTCCTTCTCCGTCCACTTCCGCAGCAGGAAGTAGGTGCCGAAGAAGCCCACGAAGCTGATGACCAGACCCCAGACGATGGTCATACCCAGATCGCTGCCGAACATCAGCGCAATGGCCAGGATGCCGGGGGTGGGAGGCACCAGACCGTGGGTCAGGAACAGACCCAGACCGGTGAAGGAAGCCATGGTGGACATGGAGATGTGCTTACGCTTGGAGAGCATAGAGGCGATGGGCGCCGTCAGCACCATGGTGATATCGCCGAAAACGGGGATAGACATGATGAAGGCCGTCAGGGCCGGAGCCAGCTCCATACGCTTACCACGGAACAGCTTGATAAAGAAGTTTGCAATGACCTTGGCGGCGCCGGTATCCTCGATGGCCATGGAAATGATGGCGCCAAGGATGATGGTGATGCCCACGCTGCCCAGCGTGCCGCCAAAACCGTTGCTGATGTAATCCACGGAACCTGTGACGCCGTAACCCAGGGCGATACCGGTACCCAGCGCAGCAATAAACAGCGCCAGCACGGGATGCATCTTTGCTTTGACGATCATCAGCACCAGAGCTGCGATCGCCACTACCAGAATCAGAATGAATACTCCAGCAGACATAGTGTTTTCTCCTTTTCAGATTTTCTCTCTGACTTGCAGCAGGCTCTCTGCCCGCTTACTCATGCGACACCTTCTCCCTTGCGCCGCATCGGTAAGCGGATATTTCCGTTCGCCGTTCTACAATGTCGATGCCCGTATTTTATTCCCAAATGGGTCATTTGTCAATATCCTCTGCCGCATTTTGTCGTTATTTACATATTTCTTTTCTTGTTTTGTATGTTTCAGAGAAAGTTCCTGTGGACATACACTTTTGCATACAAAAGTGGTACCATTGCTCTCGTCCTCTTTCGTTTATCGTTCTATTATGCAGAACGATAAACGCATCTTATACTAAACATCACACACCGAACTCTGCCCTCCGCGCTTTATGCTTTCCCCCAACCGGCCCGCCCTTTTCTCACTGGCCTAAAAGAATACACGCCTCTCCTTCACGCTCCATAGAATCTCGTCCCTATTAGAACCCCTTGCTGCACTTTCTCCTACCCCGCTCTCCCCCACGCCGCATTGCTCAGTTCTTCGCTTTGTAAGAAGATGCCGCCTCCGATCGGAATGCATCTCCCTAAACGGCATAAAAATAAGGCGCAAGCGGTTTCCGCTTGCGCCTTATCTCACACTATTTCACCCTTGGCTGCACCGATGGTGTGCCGTTGGGGTCACAGTTCTTCGTTCAATTAGTCCTGGTTGATGGCGATGACAACACCGGAACCGACGGTACGGCCGCCCTCACGGATAGCGAAACGCAGACCGGTCTCGATAGCGATGGGGGTGATCAGCTCCACGTTCATGTCGACGTTATCGCCGGGCATGCACATCTCAGTGCCCTCGGGCAGGGAGATGATGCCGGTCACGTCGGTGGTACGGAAGTAGAACTGGGGACGATAGTTGTTGAAGAAGGGGGTGTGACGGCCACCCTCGTCCTTGGTCAGAACGTACACCTGACCAACGAACTTGGTGTGGGGATGAATGGAACCGGGCTTGGACAGAACCTGACCACGCTCGATCTCGGTCTTAGCCACGCCACGCAGCAGAGCGCCGATGTTGTCGCCAGCCTCAGCGTAGTCCAGCAGCTTGTGGAACATCTCGATACCGGTAACGGTGGTCTCACGCTTCTCGTCGGACAGACCAACGATCTCGACCTTCTCGTTCAGGTTCAGCACGCCACGCTCCACACGACCGGTAGCAACGGTACCACGGCCGGAGATGGTGAACACGTCCTCGACGGGCATCAGGAAGGGCATATCCTCCTTGCGGTCGGGGGTGGGGATCCACTCGTCAACAGCGTCCATCAGCTCCTTGATGCAGGCATACTCAGGAGCATTGGGATCGGTGGACTCGGAGATCAGGGCGTTCAGAGCAGAACCACGGATGATGGGGGTGTCATCGCCGGGGAAGCCGTAGAAGTCCAGCAGCTCACGGACCTCCATCTCCACCAGCTCCAGCAGCTCCTCATCGTCCACCTGGTCGCACTTGTTCAGGAACACCAGCACAGAGGGCACGTTCACCTGACGGGCCAGCAGCAGGTGCTCACGAGTCTGAGCCATGGGGCCGTCGGTGGCAGCGATGACCAGGATAGCGCCGTCCATCTGGGCAGCACCGGTGATCATGTTCTTGATATAGTCGGCGTGGCCCGGGCAGTCCACGTGAGCATAGTGACGCTTAGCGGTCTCATACTCGACGTGGGCGGTGTTGATGGTGATACCACGCTCACGCTCCTCGGGAGCCTTATCGATGGAAGAGTAGTCGGTGTACTCAGCACCGCCCTGCAGCGCCAGGTACTTGGTGATGGCAGCGGTCAGAGTGGTCTTACCATGGTCGATGTGACCGATGGTGCCGATGTTAACATGGGGCTTGGTTCTCTCAAATTTCTGCTTGGCCATTTGAAATGATCCTCCTTAACAGTTTTGCAAATTCTTAAAGTGCAATGTTTTGCTCGACATTGCTATTTTACAGTATCTGCGGCAGAAAAGCAACCTAAAATTTAGGATTTACGCCTCATGGCCGCTGCGCTTGCTGACCAGCTTCTCCTGCAGACTCTTGGGCAGCTCCACATAGTGGCTGGGTTCCATGGTGTACTGGCCACGGCCCTGGGTGCGGGAGCGCAGGTTGGTAGCATAGCCGAACATCTCGGACAGGGGGACAAAGGCATCGATCTGCTGGGCGCCGGAGCGCATCTCGTAGCCCTGAATCTGGCCACGGCGGGCATTCAGATCACCGATGACGTCGCCCATATACTCGTCGGGTACGATAACGCACACCTTCATGATGGGCTCCAGCAGGACGGGATCCGCCTCACGCATAGCCTCTTTAAAGGCCATGGAGCCGGCGATCTTAAAGGCCATTTCGGAGGAGTCCACCTCGTGGTAAGAACCATCGTACAGCGTGACCTTCACATCCACCACGGGATAGCCGGCCAGCACGCCCGCCTGCATGGCGCCCTGAATACCGGCGTCGATGGCGGGGATATACTCCTTGGGAATGGCGCCGCCCACGACGGCATTGACAAACTCGTAGCCCTTGCCGGACTCGTTGGGCTCCAGCGTGATCTTCACGTGACCGTACTGGCCGGAACCACCGCTCTGGCGCTTGTACTTGGTCTCGTGGTTGACCTTCTTGCGGACGGTCTCCTTGTAAGCCACTTGAGGAGCGCCCACATTGGCCTCTACCTTGAACTCACGCAGCAGACGGTCCACGATGATCTCCAGATGCAGCTCACCCATACCGGCGATGATGGTCTGACCCGTCTCCTCGTCGGTGTAGGCCCGGAAGGTGGGATCCTCCTCGGCCAGCTTGGCCAGAGCGATGCCCATCTTCTCCTGACCGGCCTTGGTCTTGGGCTCGATGGCCACGCGGATCACAGGCTCGGGGAATTCCATGGACTCCAGAACGATGGGGTTCTTCTCGTCGCACAGGGTATCACCCGTGGTGGTGTTCTTCAGGCCCACCATGGCGGCGATGTCGCCGGCATAGACGGTCTCCAGATCCTCACGGTGATTGGCGTGCATCTGCAGCAGACGACCCACACGCTCACGCTTGTTCTTGGTGGCATTGAGCACCGCAGAACCTGTGTTCAGCGTACCGGAGTACACACGGAAGAAGCTCAGACGGCCCACATATGGGTCGGTCATGATCTTGAAGGCCAGTGCGGCGAAGGGCTCGTCGTCGGAAGCGTGACGGTCCTCCTCCTCCTCGGTCTTGGGGTTGACACCCCTGATGGCCTCGATATCGGTGGGAGCGGGCATATAGTCCACCACGGCATCCAGCAGCTTCTGGACGCCCTTGTTGCGGTAGGAAGAACCGCAGGTGACAGGCACCATTTCCACAGCCAGCGTGGCCTTACGGATGGCGGCACGGATCTTGGAAGCGGGGATCTCCTGACCCTCCAGATACATCTCCATGATCTCATCATCGAACATGGAAACGGCGTCCAGCAGCTTCTCACGATACTCGTTGGCCAAGTCCACCATGTCCTCAGGGATGGGCTCCACACGCATATCCTTGCCCAGCTGATCGTAGTAGATATCAGCATCCATCTCCACCAGATCGATGATACCCTTGAAGGTATCCTCCTTCCCGATGGGCAGCTGGATGGGCACGGCGTTGCACTTCAGACGATCATGGATCATGTCCAGCACGTGATAGAAATCGGCGCCGGTGATGTCCATCTTATTGACGTACACCATCCGGGGAACATGATAGTGATCGGCCTGACGCCACACCGTCTCAGACTGGGGCTCCACACCGCCTTTGGCGCACATCACGGTGACAGAACCGTCCAGCACACGCAGAGAACGCTCCACTTCCACAGTGAAGTCCACGTGACCGGGGGTGTCGATGATGTTGATACGGGTCTGAGGAAACTGGTTCTTGGAACCCTTCCAGTAGCAGGTGGTAGCGGCGGAGGTGATGGTGATACCACGCTCCTGCTCCTGCTCCATCCAGTCCATGGTAGCCGTACCCTCGTGCGTTTCACCGATCTTGTAGTTGACGCCGGTGTAGTACAGAATACGCTCGGTCGTGGTGGTCTTTCCTGCATCAATGTGGGCCATGATGCCGATATTCCTTGTATTTTCCAGTGTAACCTTTCTCGGCATACCGTTCTCCTTTTTCTCTCTTTGCGGGGATTACCAACGGAAGTGGGCGAATGCCTTGTTGGATTCGGCCATCTTGTGGGTATCCTCACGCTTCTTCACAGCGCTGCCGGTGTTGTTGGCAGCATCCATGATCTCGCCTGCCAGGCGCTCCGCCATGGTGCGCTCGCTGCGAGCACGGGAGTATGCGGTCAGCCAGCGCAGACCCAGGGTCTGACGACGGGCAGGACGCACCTCCATGGGGACCTGATAGGTGGCACCGCCGACACGGCGGGCCTTGACTTCCAGACTGGGCATGATATTCTCCATAGCCTGGGTGAACACTTCCAGAGGCTCCTTCTCGGTCTTTTCCTTGATGATATCAAAGGCACCGTAGACAACCTTCTGGGCAACGCCCTTTTTACCGTCCAACATGATGCTGTTGACGAGCTTCGTCACCAGCACGGAGTTGTACATAGGATCGGGCAAGATCTCTCTCTTGGGAACATTACCTCTTCTGGGCACTATGCTTCCCTCCTTCATAAAAATATGATTTCATAGGTACTCAACAGCCCGGCGGCTGTTGTTCGGCCTGCCAAAGAGGTAGTTATATAAAAACCTTTTCGGCAAAGCTCATTTCATGCGGGAATTACTTGCTCTTGGGCCGCTTGGCACCGTACTTGGAACGGCCCTGCATACGGCCGTTGACGCCCTGGGTATCCAGCGTACCACGGATGATGTGGTAACGGACGCCGGGCAGGTCCTTGACACGGCCGCCACGGATCATGACCACAGAGTGCTCCTGCAGAGAGTGACCAACACCGGGAATGTAGGCGGTGACCTCATAGCCGTTGGTCAGACGGACACGGGCGATCTTGCGCAGTGCGGAGTTAGGCTTCTTGGGGGTCGCAGTTCTCACGGCGGTGCAGACGCCACGCTTCTGAGGGGAGGACAGGTTGGTCTCCCTGTTCTTCAGCGTATTCAGGCCCTTCTGCATAGCGGGGGAATTGGACTTGTAGGTAGCCTGTTTCCGGCCCTGCTTGACCAGCTGATTAAAAGTAGGCATGCAATGAACTCCTTTCTAAAGATTTGTTGGGATGACTCCCTTTATTTTCCACGGAATAAGAAATTTTATTCCGGAAAAACCGTTTTAACGTCTGGGGACGGCGGCTGCGGCGGTCCCCACGGCGATGCCGGCGGCCCGGCCCAGCTGTGACATGGTAAACTCCGTCACGGCAGGCACTCCCACTGCACGGCAGGCCGCCAGCAGCGGCTCCACCAGTGCCGGGTCGGCATCCTTTGCCAGAAAGACCCGTCCGGCATGACCGGCAGCCAACAGGCGGCGTGTCTGCTTCAGGCCCACCACCCGGTTTTCGCAAGACAATTCTTCCAGCATGGAGAGCCTCCTCGTTGAAATATCGCCCTGCATGGCAAAATTCGCAGGCTCCAAACCCACGCAATTCAGGATTATAGCATAAACCCGTCCCAGCGTCAAGTAGATTTCCGGCAAAAATTTGTGCGTTTGGCTGAATTTCTGCCGTGTTTTTCTGGGAAATACACAAAGCCCGCCGGAGCGGATTTTCCCCTGTACTTTCCCGCCTCGACGTGGTATCCTAATATATATTAAGAATCGCCGGATATCATCCGAGCCTATGAAAACAGGAGGGATCGCCATGATCCTCATTCAGAACGCCCACATCAAGCCCATCGTCGGGCCGGAGCTGCCCAACGGCTGCCTGCTGGCGGAGGATGGCCGCATCACCGCCGTCGCCCCCCACATCGACGCCCCGGAGGGCTGCACCGTCATCGACGCAGGCGGCCGTCTGCTGACCCCCGGCTGCGTGGAGGCCCACTGTCACATCGGTCTGGACAATGAGTGTCTACGCTGGGAGGGCATGGACTACAATGAGATCGTGGACCCCCTGACGCCACAGCTGCGGGCCATCGACTCCATCAATCCTCAGGACGGTGCCTTCCCCAACGCCCTGCGGGGCGGTGTCACCACCGCCTGCACCGGCCCCGGCAGCGCCAACGTGGTGGGCGGCACCTTCACGGTGCTGAAGCTGGCCGGTAAACGGGTAGACAATATGCTGCTGAAGGAGCCTGCTGCCATGAAATGCGCCTTCGGCGAAAACCCCAAGGGCTGCTACGGACAGGGCCTGAAGAAGAGCCCCATGACCCGGATGGCGGTGGCGGCGCTGCTGCGGGAGCTGCTGTTCAAGACCCGGCGTTACCGGGATGACAAGCTGGCCGGGAAGAACCCCCCCTTCGACATGAAGCTGGAGGCCATGCTGCCGGTCATCAACGGCGAGATCCCCCTGAAGTGCCACGCCCACCGGGCCGACGACATCCTCACCGCCGTCCGTATCGCCAAGGAGTTCGGCGTCAAGGCCACGCTGGACCACTGTACCGACGGCGAGCTTATCTCCGACGAGCTGGCCAAGGAGGGCCTGCCGGTGTTCGTAGGTCCCACGCTGGGCAGCAAGAGCAAGGCCGAGCTGCGCCACAAGAGCTTCACCACCCCCGGCGCCCTGTACCACGCCGGACTCACCGTCAGCATCATCACCGACGCCCCGGTGATCCCGCTGGAGAAGCTGCCCATGTGCGCCGGTCTCGCCGCAAACGCAGGTCTCCCCATGGAAGAGGCGTGGCGGGCCATCACCATCAACCCCGCCCGCAGCTTGGGCATCGACAGCCGTGTGGGCAGTCTGGAACCCGGCAAGGACGCCGATCTGGTGCTGTGGACGGCGGATCCCCTGACCACCATCGGGGCCGAGGCCTACTGCACCATCGTGGACGGCAAGGTGGTCTATCAGGCGGAGTAAGCCAAAATCACCAATATTTTACCGAAAACCCTCAAGATAACATAGAAAGATCCGCACTGTGACACTTCATAGTGCGGATCTTTTATGGTTCTTCGGATGCTCGTTCAGCGCAGCCACAGCCAGCCCGCCAGCGCCAGCTGCACCACCAGAATAGCCGGGATGCCATAGCGGAAGTACCAGTGCCGGGTCTTGTGGTGAAAGGTCCACATCCCCAGCAAGGCCCCCACGCTGCCGCCCACGATGGCCAGCAGAAACAATGTCTTTTCCGGCACACGCCAGCGTCCCTGCTTGGCCCGCCGCTTATCGGCTCCGTACACGGCAATGGCGGCCACGTTGACGATCAGCAGATAGACGCCCAGCCAGTCCGGCAGAACCGCCAGCAGCTCCTGCATCAGTCCTTCAGAGCGGCCAGAGCGCAGGCGGTCTTGGCGCCCAGAACGGCGTTGTTGTACACCAGCTGGATGTTGCTCTCCAGACTGTCACCGCCGGTGAGATCCTTCACCTTGGCCAGCAGGAAGGGCGTGGTCTCCTTGCCGTGGATGCCCTGCGCCTTGGCCTCGGCCAGAGCCTGCTCGATGGCCTTGTCGATGACCTTGTGATCCATGGAGTACTTCTCCGGGATGGGGTTGGTGACCAGCATACCGTTCTTCATGCCCAACTCACGCTCGGCGTGGAAGGCAGCGGCCAACTCCTCCGGGGTATCCAGCTCGTAGTCCACGCCGAAGCCGGACTTGCGGGTGTAGAAGGCGGGCAGTTCGTTGGTGCCGTAGCCGATGACAGGCACGCCCTTGGTCTCCAGATACTCCAGCGTCAGACCCAGGTCCAGAATGGACTTGGCACCGGCGCACACCACCATCACAGGGGTCTGGCCCAGCTCCTCCAGATCAGCGGAGATGTCCATGGTGGTCTCGGCGCCACGGTGTACGCCGCCGATGCCGCCGGTGGCAAAGACCTGGATCCCGGCCATGTGGGCGATCATCATGGTGGTGGTCACGGTGCAGGCGCCGTCGCTGCCCTTGGCCACCAGCACCGGCAGATCACGGCGGCTGGCCTTTGGCACAGCGTGACCGGCACGGCCCAGATAGTCGATCTCCTCGGCGGTCAGACCAGCCTTCAGGCGGCCCTTGATGATGGCGATGGTAGCAGGCACAGCGCCGTTTTCACGGATGAGCTTCTCCACGTTCATAGCGGTCTCCACATTCTGGGGATAGGGCATACCGTGGGAGATGATGGTGCTCTCCAGCGCCACCACGGGCTTGCCCTGCTCCAGAGCCTCTTTGACCTCAGCGGAAATGTCCAGATAACGATTCAGCATGATTCAGTTCCTCCTGTTGATAAATTCGATTGGGTTCGGATTGAAATGTATAGAAACGATAAGGAATGACTTACAGGGCCATGCGCCGCAGCAGCTCCGCCTCGCTCATGGATGGGTGGATGGTCTCGGCGCTCTCCATGGTCAGGGAGGAGGCCGCCAGACCCGCACGGGCCGACCTCTCCAGATCGCTGCCCTGCAGGTAGGCCCACGTCAAAGCCGCCATAAAGGAATCGCCGCAGCCGGTGGTGCTGACCATCTCCGCCTTGGGGGCGGGCAGGGTCACACTGCCGCTCTGATCGGCGGCATAGACGCCGTCGGCTCCCAGTGAGATGAACACCCGATGCAGTCCCGTCTCCAGCAGGGTCTGCGCCGCACGGTGGAGGCTGTCGGTGCCGGTGATGGGTACGCCGGACAGCAGCTCCGCCTCCAGCCGGTTTGGCTTCAGGGTGTGGAGCTTTCCCAGCACCGGCCGCAGCTTCTCGGCCTTCACCGTGGACACGGGGTCGGCAAAAATAGGGGCGTGGCAGTTATCCGCCAGCCATGCGATGCTCTCCGCCGGGAGGTTGGTGTCGATGACCACCACCTGACTGCCCTCCAGCAGCTGCTTGCGCCCCGCCAGCACACGGGGCGTCAGATTCCGATAGATGTCCATATCCGACACTGCCAGCTGCATATCCCCCTGCTGGTCGTTGATGAAAAGATAGGTGGAGGTGTGACCGCCGGGGATCACCGGGGACTGGGAGATATCGATGCCCAGCTCGCCGCACACCGCCGCCAGCTTCTGGGCGTACACATCGTCGCCGAAGGCTGTCAGCAGCCGCACATCCAGCCCCATCAGGCTCATGTTGTGGGCGATGTTCCGGCCTACGCCGCCGGGGCTCATCCGCACCCGGCCGGGGTTGGAATCCTGTGCCACCAGTTCCTCACCGGGCCAGCCGCCGATGTCCATGTTCATACCGCCCACCACCGTGACGTAGGGGCTGCGGGTCACGATGTAGCCCTTTCCGGCGATGCAGCCCTTTTTCATCAGGTTGGAAATATGCACCGCCACGCTGGACCGTGTGATGCCCGCCCGCTCCGCCAGCTCCTGCTGGGAGATCATGGGATCCGCTTCGATCCAGTTGAGTATCTGCCGTTCCCGTTGGGTCATGCCGCACCTCCATAAGCAAAACTTTACTTTCTAATCATATGCTTATTATACCATGTGTTCCCGCCGTGTCAAGTCCTTTTCCATAGGCGGAAAAACTTTTTTTGCTCCCGATGGGACGGGCTCTTGCAAAAGTGGCGACGGGCGGTTATAATCTACGTTATACCGATTTTAGTGCAAGGAGGAACGCACGATGGAGCGAATGAAGATCGCTGCCCTTTTTGCCGACCAGGAACAGCTGGACGGCAAGGAAGTCACCGTGTGCGGCTGGGCCCGCACCATCCGGGATATGAAAACCTTTGGGTTCATCGAGCTCAATGACGGCTCCTGCTTCAAGAATTTGCAGGTGGTCATGTCCGCTGATGAACTGAATAATTATAAGGAGATCGCCGGGCAGAACGTGGGCGCCGCTCTCATCGTCCGTGGCGCCGTGGTGCTGACGCCGGAGGCCAAGCAGCCTCTGGAGGTAAAGGCCTCCTCCGTCGAGGTGGAGGGCAAGTCCACCCCGGACTATCCTCTGCAGAAAAAGCGCCACAGCGTGGAGTTCCTGCGGACCATCCAGCATCTGCGGCCCCGCACCAACCTGTTCTCCGCCACCTTCCGGGTCCGCAGCGTAGCAGCCTACGCCATCCACGAATTCTTCCAGAGCCGTGGCTTCGTATATGTCCACACTCCCATCATCACCGGCTCCGACTGCGAAGGCGCCGGCGAGATGTTTCAGGTGACGACGCTGGATCTCAACGACGTTCCCCGGACCGAAGACGGGCAGGTGGATTACAGCAAGGACTTCTTCGGCAAAAAGACCAGCCTCACCGTGTCCGGCCAGCTGAATGCCGAGAACTTCGCCATGGCCTTTGGTGACGTGTATACCTTCGGTCCCACCTTCCGGGCGGAGAATTCCAACACCCAGCGCCACGCCGCCGAGTTCTGGATGATCGAGCCGGAGATGGCCTTTACCGATCTGGCGGGGGATATGGATGTGGCCGAGGCCATGATCAAGCACATCATCCGCCGGGTGCTGGAGCGCTGCCCCGACGAGATCAACTTCTTCAACAGCTTCGTGGATAAGGGGCTCAAGGAGCGCCTGACCCATGTGATGACCTCCGATTTCGGCCGGGTCAGCTATACCGAGGCGGTGGAGATCCTGAAGCAGCACAATGACCAGTTCGACTTCAAGGTAGACTGGGGCACCGACCTCCAGACGGAGCACGAGCGGTTCCTGACGGAGCAGGTGTTCAAGCGCCCGGTGTTCGTCACCGACTATCCCGCCGAGATCAAGGCCTTCTATATGCGGATGAACGATGACGGCAAGACGGTGGCGGCGGCGGACTGTCTGGTCCCCGGCATTGGCGAGATCATCGGCGGCAGCCAGCGCGAGGAGCGACTGGAGGTACTGGAGGAGCGCATCCGCCAGCTGGGCATGAACCCGGAGGACTACTGGTGGTACTGCGATCTGCGGCGCTACGGCTCCTGCAAGCACGCAGGCTTCGGTCTGGGCTTCGAGCGGATGGTGATGTACCTGACAGGTGTCAGCAACATCCGGGACGTGGAGCTGCATCCCCGCACCGTGGGCAATGCGGAGTTCTGATGCACTTCCGGGCTTTGACAGCAATACAAAGCTTCTGCCGTTCCAATAAAATAGCTGCATCGAGGGCGCTGGCGCAAGCCGGCGCCCCTTTTTTCTTTTGACTCCAATGGATCACTCTTCCCAGCAGTTTTTCTTTTTTGTCTTGTCTCCGACGGGTGACTTTCTGCCAATAGCAGCAGAAAGTCACCAAAGAACGCCAGCAGAAACCCATGGTTTCTGCACTTCCTTCGTCATTTGCAAGAGTTGCTACCTAAAATTTGCCGAAGCAGGGAATTGGTCTGCTTCTACTCACGCTGCCGCTGCATTGGGAGGTTGAAGAAGCTTGCTATTCTATCGTGGGGCACGGATTGCCACATCAAGAAAGTAGAAGGTAATTGGGGCCGCTGGAAGTTCTCTCATAAGATAATTCTGTCATTCCGAGCCGGGGCGTAGACCCGGCGTGGGAATCCGTACTCAAAACCATAGACCCACACGCTCCTTCGCCTGAGTGGGAGCGGCAGCGGGTCTGTTGCTGAGTCAGTTCCCGCTACGGCCCATAACGAACGGTAGTTCTTGAAGGTAAAGGGAGTCCAGAGACCATTGGTCTCTGGCGGCGCTTTTTGCATACTTTTTGTCGCTGTTGACAAAAAGTATGCCGCCGGAGGCAATAAAAGAAAAAGCTACTGGGAACAGTGGGCCGCCGGAGGGAAAAGCCTGTGAAAGTCCCCTTCCCACATCATAGGCGCTATTTGGCCCTTCCGGCATATGGCAGCTGATATTTCAGCAGGAAGACACTTTGTATTGCAAAATTGTACACATTTCTCTCTTCTCGGCGGCCCCCCTCTCCCCCGTCTGCGAAAAATGCAAAAAAAAGTGGCATTTCTCTGGGCAGTCTGTTATAATAGCTTATTATGGGGTCAAATTGTTACTGGCCGCATCTAATATGCAGCACAACATAAACTTGTAAAAACAGATATTTCATAATAGGAGAAGTCAATGGAAACACAGAAAAAGCGCCGGGGCGACCGCAAGGACGGCCGCCTGATGCGGGAGCTGGACTCCCTGCACTACGTCACCGGCATCCTCTACCCCAACCGATGCGACAATGAGGCCTACATCTCCCAGCGCATCGACCTGACCAACATGAACGCCTATATCGCCAAGAAGAATGAGACGGAGACGGAGTTTCCCTATACCATGTTCCACCTGGTGCTGGCAGCCCTGATGAAAACCATCACCCTGCGCCCCAAGCTGAACCGCTTCATCGTCAACAGCAACTTCTATCAGCGCAACGAGGTATCCGCCTCCTTCGTGGTGAAGAAGCAGTTCTCCGATAAGGGTGCCGAGGCGCTGGCCTTCCTGCACTGCAAGGACGAGTACACACTCTCCGACATCCACGACTACATCCGCCGTCAGGTGACGGAGTGCCGGTCGGACAAGGTAGACCCCTCCACTGGGGCCATGGATATCCTCAACAGGATCCCCCGCTTCGTCAGCAAGGCCGCCATCCACTTCCTCATGTGGCTGGATAAGCACGGTTGGGTGCCGGCGGACATCATCGCCACGGACCCCTATTACAGCTCCGTGGTCATCTCCAATCTGGGCTCCATCAAGCTCAAGTGCGGCTATCACCACCTGACCAACTGGGGTACCTGCTCCCTGTTCTGCATCATCGGGGAGAAGGCCGTGCGGCCTATCTACGCCCCGGACGGCACCATGACCATGAAGGAGACGCTGGATCTGGGTCTCACCATTGACGAGCGTTTGGCGGACGGCTATTACTATTCCAAGTCCGTCCGGTTGCTGAAGCATCTGCTGGAGCACCCGGAGGAGCTGGAGAAACCTATGAAGGAGGAAGTTATCTATGAGTGAGACGGTACAGATCAAGGCCCCGTGGCTGGCATCCAAGGACCCTGAGGTGCCTGCTACCCTGAACTACTCCACCCTGTCCATGTGCGGCCGGGTCGAGGAGATGGTACGTCAGTACCCCAATTACACTGCCTATGAGTTCATGGGCAAAACCACCACCTACGCCGAGATGTGGCAGAAGATCAACGCCTGCGCCAAGAGCCTGAAGGCCATCGGTATCCGGGAGGGCGACAAGGTCACCATCTGTATGCCCAACGCCCCTCAGACCCTGTGTATGTTTTACGCCGTGAACATGGTGGGCGCCATCGCCAACATGGTCCACCCTCTGTCCGCCGAGAGCGAGATCTCCTTCTATCTGCGGGACTCCAACTCCGTGGCGGCCATCACGCTGGATCAGTTCTGCCCCAAGTTTGAAAGCGTCCGCAAGACGGTGGATCTGCCCTGCCTCATCGTCACCTCCGTGGCCGATGAGCTCAAGCCCCTGCTGCGGGTGGGCTATCAGCTCACCGAGGGCCGCAAGAACCCCAAGGTTCCCCGTGGCCCCGGCGTGGTGCTGTGGAAGGATTTCCTGAAGCGTGGCGAGCACGTGGAGATCTACCGCATCAAGCGCAAGGACACCGATCCCGCCGCCATCCTCTACTCCGGCGGCACCACCGGCGTCACCAAGGGCATCTTGCTCTCCAACCGCAACTTTAACGCTCTGGCCGCCCAGATCGTGGCCACCAACCCCTTCTTCCATCCGGGTCACAAGATGCTGGCCATCATGCCCATGTTCCACGGCTTCGGACTGGGCGTGTCCATCCACTCCATGGTGGCCAACGGCGGCCACTGCATCCTGATCCCCCGCTTCACCCCTCAGAGCTACGCCGAGCTCATCAAAAAGCACAAGCCCAATCTCATCGCCGGCGTCCCCTCCCTGTTCGAGGCGCTGCTGCGGGTCAAGGAGATCGAAGGCGCCGACCTCAGCTGCCTGAAGGGTGTGTTCTCCGGCGGTGACAGTCTGTCCATTGAGCTGAAGAAGCGCTTTGACAAGTTCCTCCACGACCACGGCGCCACCGTCAGCGTCCGGGAGGGCTACGGCACCACCGAGTGCGTCACCGCCAGCTGCCTGACCCCCATCCACAAGCAGAAGGAGGGCTCCATCGGCATCCCCTTCCCGGACACCTATTACAAAATCGTCAAGCCCGGCACTCAGGAGGAGGTCCCCTACGGTGAGGAGGGCGAGATCTGCCTGTCCGGCCCCACCGTGATGCTGGAGTACGTCAACCATCCGGAGGAGACGGCCCAGACCAAGCAGACCCACGCCGACGGCCTTGCCTGGATCCACACCGGCGATCTGGGCATGATGGACGAGGATGGCTTCATCTACTTCCGTCAGCGCATCAAGCGCATGATCGTCACCAACGGCTACAACGTCTATCCCTCCCAGTTGGAGAATATTCTGGATGGCCACGACTACGTCCACCTCAGCTGTGTCATCGGCGTCAAGGACCCCATCAAGATGCAGCGGGTCAAGGCATTCGTGGTGCTCAAGCCCGGCTATCAGCCCACGGAGGCCTGCAAGAAGGAGCTGCTGGACTACTGCCGCAAGCACATCGCCAAGTACGCCATGCCCTCCGACATCGAGTTCCGTGAGGAGCTGCCCAAGACACTGGTGGGCAAGGTGGCCTACCGTGTGCTGGAGGAGGAAGAGAACGCCAAGCAGGCTCAGAAGGCCGTAGAGGACGCTAAGCGGGCCGAGGAGGATGCCAAGCGGGCCGAGGCGGAGAAGGCCGAGAAGCTCAGTGCCGCCAAGAAGCCTGCGGCCAAAAAGCCCGCCCCTAAGAAGCCCGCTCACCCCACGGCCAAGCCCGAGCCCGCCAAGCAGGCTCAGAAGGCCGACACCCCTCATGACGGCCAGAACAACGACATCAAAGAATAGTCGCTCCCATGGCGGGGAGCACAGGAGGTTCCTATGGACAGAGAGATGAAACGCCACTACACCCTACTGGTAGACTTTTTGGGTAAAATTTTGGGGCCGGACTACGAGGTGGCCCTGCATGAGCTGCTGGATGACTCCAATGAGATCATTGCCATCGCCAACGGCGAACTGACGGGGCGGCATTTAGGCTCCCCCCTCAGCAACAAGATGCTGGAATTCCTGACCAGCCGCCTCTATGAGACGCAGGACTACGTGCTGCGGTTTGAAAGCACCTCCGTCACCGGAAAGAAGCTGTGCTCCAACTCCCTGTTCATCAAGGATCCCCACGGCCGTCTGGTGGGCCTGCTGTGCATCAACTTTGACAGCAGCCGCTACCGGGAGCTGTCCGCCCGTGTCATGGACCTGTGCGGCAGCCTGCTGACCCCCGGTGCTCCCAGCGGCACCCACCTCATCGTGGAAAACGACGAGCACACCTATCCCTCCTCCATCGCCGGCGCCACTGCCAGCATCGTCTCCTCCGTCATTGCGGACTATCCCGTGCCGGTGGACCGTCTGACGCAGGACGAGAAGATGGAGATCATGGATGCGCTGAACCGCAAGGGCGTGTTCCTGCTGAAGGGCTCCGTGAGCCATGTGGCACGGGAGCTCCACAGCTCCGAGGCCAGCATCTACCGCTATCTGGGCAAGCTCAACAACAAGGACTGACCGTAAAAATCGGGAGGGACGGCTGCGCCGTCCCTCCCGAAAATTTCCCCTTCGCCGCATTTCCCCCTATTTCCGGGAAATTCTTCCGTCACTGTTGCAAATATCACGGTTATTTGGCAGCAGGTGTGGTATACTACCGGCAAATAGAAATAGAAAAGGAGATCTTAACTATGGCCATCGTACACGCAAACGCACAGACCTTCCCGCAGGAAGTGCTTCAGTCCAACGAAACGGTGCTGGTGGATTTTTGGGCCGCCTGGTGCGGCCCCTGCAAGATGCTGGCCCCCATTCTGGAGGAGCTGGACGGCGTGGCTCCCTGCAAGATCGTGAAGGTGGATGTGGATGAAAACCGGGCGCTGGCGCTGCAATACGCCGTGGCCAGCATCCCCACGCTGCTGGTGTTCCGCAATGGCCAGCTGGTGAACCGCTCCGTGGGTCTTATCTCCAGGGAGGACGTGCTGAAGCTGGTGCAGGCGTAAGCTTTTTAACGAAAAATGTGCGGGGCTGATGCCCCGCACATTTTCTCACAGCTGCTCCATGGTGCGGGCCACCTGCCCCTCACAGGAGCGCATGGCCTCCAGCGTCCGCTCCAGCAGCATATCCAGCTCCCAGCCCAGACGCTCCGCCCCTTGGGCGATGACGTCACGGGAGCACCCGGCGGCGAACTTCTTGTCCTTGTACTTCTTTTTCAGGCTCTTCAGCTCCATATCCTGACAGCTGCGGCTGGGCCGCATCAACGCCGCTGCCCCGATCAGGCCCGTCAGCTCATCTGCTGCAAACAGCACCTTCTCCATCTCATGCTCCGGAGCCACGTCGCAGCACAGGCCGTAACCGTGGCTGCACACGGCGTGGATGATGTCCTCGCCGCAGCCTGCCTCCCGCAGCAGCTCCGGTGCCTTTTGGCAGTGCTCCTCCGGCCAGCGTTCAAAGTCGATGTCGTGGAGCAAGCCCACAATGCCCCAGAATTCGGCATCGTCGCCGTAGCCCAACTCCTTGGCATACCACTGCATGACCCCCTCCACCGTCAGGGCGTGCTGCAGGTGGAACGGCTCCTGATTATACCTCCGCAGGGCGGCCCACGCCGCCTCCCGGCTGATGTGCTCTCTCATGGGAGATCCTCCTTTGTTGCTGATGTTTTCCATAGGATAGCACCATCCGCCGGACTATGCAAGCACCATCTGCTCCAACAGGCTCAGCAGCTGCCGGGCATGGCGATATTCCGCCGCCGACAGCTCCTCCCATATCTCCCGCAGACACACGTCCTCCGTGACCTCTGCCGCCTGTGCATAGCGCAGACCGCCGCAGGTCTCGGCGTGATACCGGGTCCGCAGCACCTCCCGCCACGGCAGACTCTCCACCCGTCCCCCCTGCAAGCGGGGCTGATAGCAGCAGCCCGTCACCAGATAGTACACCCCCATGAGACGGCGGGCGTGGCTTCCCTCCTCCCCTGCCAGCTGCCGCAGCAGGCGGCGGGCAGCCACATTCGGGGCGCAGGCGGCATAGGCCAGATAGGCCCTCCGGTCCGCCAGCTCATCCTCGATGAAATCCTGAATGAGCCGGATGCTGCCCATGGCCCTGCCCGCAAGGCAGCACCCGCTCTCCGCCGACTCCGCCGGTATCTCCGGTGCAGCAGGCACCGCCGCAGCCCCCGTCCTCTCCGGAATATTCTCTGCCCCCGGTTCTCTCGATGGCTCCCGACAGGCGGCCCGCACCTCCGGGTACGGGTCCAGCTCCGGCGATACCCGCTGCCAGATGCGGTCGCAGCGCTGCGGGTCCATGTGCTCCCTCTTCTCCATATGCAGCCCCCCTTTTTCTCGCATTATTCTATGCTCCGGCGGGAAAAAACGTCCCTGTCCATTGCTTTTTCCCGAAAACTCTGCTAAAATGTATATTTTGTAAGGCTTTTTGTGTCCTATCCCGTCCCTTTCGACGGGGTCCAATATACTCCAAAGGAGGAATCGTTCCATGCTGGAACTGAAACACATCAGTTACCGGGTGTCCACCCCCGACGGGGAGCAGGACATCCTCAAGGACATCAGCATCACCATTCCCGATGAGAAGCTGGTGGTCTTTACCGGCCCCAACGGCGGCGGCAAGACCACCATGGCCAAGGTCATCATGGGTCTGGCGGAGCCCACATCGGGCCAGATCCTGTATAATGGGCAGGATATCACCCACCTCTCCATCACGGAGCGGGCCAGACTGGGCATCAGCTACGGCTTCCAGCAGCCCCCCCGCTTCAAGGGCATCACCGTCCATGACCTGCTGCTTCTGGCGGCGGGCAAGGAAAAGCTCACCAAGGACCAGTGCTGCCAGTACCTGACCCGTGTGGGCCTGTGCGCCAACGACTATCTGGAGCGTGAGGTGGATGTGTCCCTCTCCGGCGGCGAGGTCAAGCGCATCGAGATCGCCACCATTCTGGCCCGGCAGGGCAGCCTCATGATCTTCGACGAGCCGGAGGCCGGCATCGACCTGTGGAGCTTCGCCCGCCTGACGGAGACCTTCGAGCAGATCCATCAGCAGCACCGGGCCACCATGATCATCATCTCCCATCAGGAGCGCATCATCCGTCTGGCGGACGAGATCGTGGTCATCTCCGGCGGGCAGATCGCCCACCGGGGCAATACGGAGGAGATCTTCCCCCTGATTTTGGCGGACACCCTGGGCGGCTGTCCCGTACTGGAGCACAAGGAGGTGCAGCTATGATCACCGAGATCGACGCCAGCCTGCTGGAAAAGATCGCAGACCTCACCGGCAAGCCCGTGGGGGCCTTCAACATCCGCAAGGACATGGGCTGCGAGGCCCGTCAGTCCACGGAGCATATCGCCATCGACCCCCGTGCCGACGGCAAGCCCGGTATCGACATCCACTTCAAAGAGGGTACCAAGGGAGAGACCTGCCACATCCCCGTCATCATCAGCCAGACGGGCATGAGCGACATGGTGTATAACGACTTTTATGTAGCCGACGACTGCGACGTCACCATCGTGGCGGGCTGCGGCATCCACAACTCCGGCTGCGACGAGAGCCGCCACGACGGCATCCACACCTTCCACATCGGCAAGAACTGCCGCGTGCGCTACACGGAGAAGCACTACGGCGAGGACGCCAAGGGCGAGACCGGCAAGAACATCATGAACCCCCAGACCATTGTCTATCTGGGGGAGAACTCCACCATGCAGATGGACACCATCCAGATTCGGGGCATCGACTCCACCCTGCGGGACACCCAGTTCTACTGTGAGGCCGGCAGCGAGGTGGTGGTGACGGAGCGCCTGCTGACCCACGGGGCCCAGACCGCCGAGAGCGACATGACCATCCAGCTCAACGGCGTGGGGGCCAAGGGCCGTGTCATCTCCCGCTCCGTGGCGCAGGACACCTCCCGTCAGGTGTTCCACCCAGTGATGGTGGGCAACAGCCAGTGCTTCGGCCATGTGCAGTGTGACTCCATCATCATGGGGCAGGCCCACATCGAGTCCATCCCCGCCATCACCGCCAACTGTCCGGACGCCCAGCTGATCCACGAGGCCGCCATCGGCAAGATCGCCGGGGATCAGCTGCTGAAGCTGGAGACACTGGGTCTTTCCCCGGAGGAAGCGGAGGAGACCATCCTCAAGGGCTTCCTGGCGTAAACAAATCGTATATTTCCGCCACAATTCTACCATTTGTTATCATTTTTCTCATAAAGCTCCCCCTCCTGCCGATGCAGGAGGGGGAGCTTTCACTTACAGGTCAAATTCCTTGATGCGGGAGGTGCGCTCCTCCATGGGGACGTAGTGGCCCCGAATGGTGACGGCCCGGTAGGCCGGACGCATGATGCGGTGGCCGGTGATGACCTCCTCCATGCGGTTGGCACACCAGCCTGCAATACGGGCGGAGGCGAACAGCGGCGTGAACACGTCCTCCGGGATGTCCAGCATGGTATACACCAGCCCGGAGTACATATCCACGTTGGCGCACATGGGGGTGTCGCTGTGACGCCGCTCCTGCACCAGCGGGATGCCCAGCTCCTCCACCTTCTGCAGTAGGTCGAACTCCTCCTCGTACCCCTTGATCTGTGCCATGTGCCGGGCATACTTCTTCAGCAGCACCGCACGGGGATCCGACAGGGTGTACACGGCGTGGCCCAAGCCGTAGAGCTTGCCGGAGCGATCCCCGGCCTCCCCGTCCAGCAGACGCACCAGATAGTCCCGGATGGAACCGTCGTCGTGGGGATCCACATTCTCCTGAATGTAGTGGAACATCTCCATGACCTTGGCGTTGGCGCCGCCGTGGAGCGGCCCCTTCAGGGAGCCCACCGCTCCGGCGATGGCGCTGTAAGTATCCGTACCGCTGGAGGACAGCGCCCGGCACACGAAGGTGGAGTTGTTGCCGCCGCCGTGCTCGGCATGGAGCATCAGCATCATATCCAGCAGATGGGCCTCCTCCTCGGTGTAGCTTTTATCCGGACGGATCATCCGCAGGAAGTTCTCCGCCGTGCTGAGTCCCTCCTCCGGGTAGTGGATGTGCAGGGACTCGCCGCCGAAATGGTGGCGCTTGACGGCGTAGGCATTGGCCACGATGGAGGGAAAATACCCGATAAGCTCCACCGACTGGCGCAGCAGATTGTCCACCGACAGATCGTCCGGATCCGGGTCGTAGGAGTACAGCGACAGGATGCTGCGGCCCAGTTCATTCATGATGTTGCCGCTGGTGCGCCGCATAATCATCCCCTCGGTGAAGCCCTCCGGCAGTTTTCTGGCCCGGTTCATGATCTCATTGAAGTGCCGCAGCTCCCCCTGCGAGGGCAGATATCCCATCAGCAGCAGATACGCCACCTCCTCGAACCCGAAGGTTCCCTCCGCCCGGTGGGCCTCCACAATGTCGTTGAGTTCGATGCCCCGGTAGTAAAGCCTTCCGGGGATGGGGATGCGCTGGCCGTCCTGCAGCAGATAGCCCTGCACGCTGCCCACCTTGGTGACGCCCACCATAACGCCGGTGCCGTCGCTATTGCGCAGACCCCGTTTGATCTCGCCGTGGTAATATTCCTCACTGATGTGATATTCCTCCCGGATCTGGCGGCTCAGCGACCCGGTGTACTCCTGAATGACGCCGTTTTCCTTCATTTCCTGCTCCCTTCCCCGGCGGCCTGTTTCCCCGGCGGCTGTGATTTTCCCGTATTGTATCTCATTTTCCTCCATTTTGCAAGAAAAATTTTTGTAACTTTCAAAATATCTATGCATAACCCATTTATATTAGATTATCTCCGGTCTGCTCACGGAAAATTTGCAAGAATTTCATTTTATTCATTCACTTTCTCTTGCATCCTGGTTTTTTTGTGTTATACTGTATCCAACAAAACCATCATCCGAAAAGGGGTGCTTACCGATGATCCAACTGCACAGCGGCAGCGTCATGCTGCAGGGCGGCGTACCCGTACCGATCCCCGCCGCCGGCAGCGGCCGGGATAAGACCATGGCCTATCAGATCCTCCGCCGTCACCACCGGGGGCCGTGGGAGGGCCAGCTTCACCTGACCTTCGATAGTCTCATCTCCCACGACATCACCTATGTGGGCATCATTCAGACCGCCAAGGCCAGCGGCCTGCGGGAGTTTCCGGTGCCCTACGTCCTCACCAACTGTCACAACAGTCTCTGCGCCGTGGGCGGCACCATCAACGAGGACGACCACGCCTTCGGCCTGTCTGCCGCCGTGAAGTACGGCGGAAACTACGTCCCCGCCAATCAGGCGGTGATCCACCAGTATGCGCGGGAGATGATGGCCGGCTGCGGCCGCATGATCCTCGGCTCCGACAGCCACACCCGCTACGGCGCTCTGGGTACCATGGGCGTGGGCGAGGGCGGCCCGGAGATCGTGAAGCAGCTGCTGAAAAACACCTATGACATCGCCGCCCCGCAGGTGGTGCTGGTGTGGCTCACCGGCACGCCGCCCCACGGCGTGGGTCCCCACGACGTGGCCATCGCCCTGTGCGGGGCCGTGTATAGAAACGGCTTCGCCAAAAACAGAATTCTGGAATTTGCCGGCCCCGGCGTGGCCCACCTGCCCATGGATTACCGCATCGGCATCGACGTAATGACCACGGAGACGGCGTGCCTGTCCTCCATCTGGCAGACGGACGATGCCGTGGCGGAGTACCTGACCATCCACGGACGGCCGGAGGCCTATACCCGGCTGGCCCCGGAGGAGGGCGCCTGCTACGACGCCATGATCTCCATAGACCTCTCCCGGCTGGAGCCCATGGCCGCCCTCCCCTTCCACCCCTCCGAAGCGGTGACGCTGCGGGAGCTGCTCCACGATCCCGGCGATTATCTGCGTCAGGTGGAGCAGCGGGCGGCGGAGCAGTTCGGCGGCAAGGCCACCCTCTCCCTCACCGACCAACTGGTGGACGGCAAGCTGGTGGTGCAGCAGGGGATCATCGCCGGGTGCGCCGGCGGAATGTATGACAACATTGCTGAGGCCGCCGCCATTCTCTCCGGCGGTGACGTGGGCTGCGGCCCCTTCTCTCTGTCGGTGTATCCCCCCTCCATCCCGGTGAATCTGGAGCTGATGCAAAACGGTGTGCAGCAGGCGCTGCTGGAGGCCGGGGCCCTCTTCAAGCCCTGCTTCTGCGGCCCCTGCTTCGGAGCCGGGGATGTCCCCGCCAACAACGCCCTCTCCGTGCGCCACACCACCCGCAACTTCCCCAACCGGGAGGGTTCCAAGCCCGGCGACGGCCAGTTGTCCGGGGTGCTGCTGATGGACGCCCGCTCCATCGCCGCCACGGCCCGGAACCACGGCGTGGTCACCTCCGCCGCCGACGTGGATTATCCCGCCCCGGCCCCGGTGCGCCGCACCTTCGACGGCGGGGTCTATGGCCGCCGGGTGTACTTCGGCTATGGCAAGGCCCGACCGGAGGCCCCCCTCCACTACGGCCCCAACATTGCCGAGTGGCCCGCCATCCCGCCGCTGGGAGAGGAGCTGCTGCTGCAGGTGGCCTCCGTACTGCGGGATCCCGTCACCACCACCGATGAGCTGATCCCCTCCGGCGAGACCTCCTCCTACCGCTCCAATCCCCTGAAGCTGGCGTCCTTCGCCCTGTCCCGCCGGGACCCGGACTATGTTCCCCGTGCCAGGGCCACTCAGGCGCTGGAGGAGACCCGCCGCAGCGGCGCCATGCCCCCGGAGCTGCAAAGCGTGCAAAAGATCCTCTCCATCCCCGACATGGGCCGGGTGCAGATCGGCTCGGTGCTGTTTGCCAACAAGCCCGGCGACGGCTCGGCACGGGAGCAGGCCGCCTCCTGCCAGCGGGTGCTGGGGGGCTGCGCCAACCTCTGCTACGAGTTTGCCACCAAGCGCTACCGCTCCAACTGCGTCAACTGGGGAATGCTGCCCTTCACGCTGGCGGAAGGGGCCAACTTCCCCGGCCGCCCCGGTGACTTCCTCTATGTGCCGCAGGTGCGGGAAAAGGTGACCCGTGGCGATGAGGAGTTCCCCGCCCTGCTGCTGACAGGCAGCGGCATCCACGCCCTGACGCTTTATCTGAAAAATACCACCGCCGAGGAGCGGGAGCTGCTGCTCACCGGCTGTCTCATGAACCACTATGCGGCCCAAAATGCCGCCGAAAACCGGAGGTGAACCCCATGGAAAAAATCAAAATGCCCCACCCCATTGCGGAGCTGGACGGCGACGAAATGACCCATGTGCTTTGGGGGAAGATCAAAGAGCAGCTGATCCTGCCCTTTGTGGAGCTGAACACGGAGTACTACGACTTGGGCCTGCCCAACCGGGAGCGGACGGCGGATCAGGTGACACGGGATGCGGCGGAGGCCATCCGCCGCCTGCACATCGGCGTCAAGTGCGCCACCATCACCCCCAACCTCCAGCGACAGGAGGAGTACGGCCTGAGCCAACTGTGGAAGTCCCCCAACGCCACCATCCGGGCGGCGCTGGACGGCACGGTGTTCCGGGCTCCCATCCTCATTTCACGGGTCAAGCCCGTGGTGACCAGCTGGAAAAAGCCCGTCACCATCGCCCGCCACGCCTACGGTGATCTGTATAAGGCCGTGGAATACCGGGTCCCCGACAAGGGAAAGGCGGAGCTGGTCTTCACCGATGAAAACGGCGTGGAGACCTCCCGCCAGACGGTGTATCAGTTCAGCGGCCCCGGCGTGGTGCAGGCCATGCACAACCGGGACGATTCCATTCTCTCCTTTGCCCGGTGCTGCTTCTCCTATGGGCTCTCCGTGGGACAGGACGTGTGGTTTTCCAGCAAGGATACCATCTCCAAGGACTACGACCAGACCTTCAAGCTGCTGTTTCAGAAGGTGTACGACGAGGAGTACCGGACAGCCTTTGAAAAGGCGGGTCTCACCTATCGCTACGCCCTCATCGACGACGTGGCGGCCAAGGTCATCCGCTCCCCCGGCGGCATCATCTGGGCCTGCAAGAATTACGACGGCGACGTGATGAGCGACCTCATCGCCGCCGCCTCCGGCTCTCTGCCCATGATGACCAGTGTACTGGTCTCCCCGGACGGCAACTTTGAATATGAGGCCGCCCACGGCACCGTCACCGATCACTTCTACCGCTGGCGGCGGGGGGAGAAGGTCTCCACCAATCCGCTGGCTACCATGGCTGCTTGGGCCGGCGCCCTCCGCAAACGGGGCGAATGGGACAAAAACCAGCGCTTAGTGGACTATTCTGACTGTCTGAAGCAGGCCGGACTGGACGTGTTTGAGGAGGGGTATCTGTCCGAGGATCTGGCTGCCCTCTGCGACCCCGCCGACCTGAAGGAGATGCCGGACAACGACCGCCTGCTCTCCCTCATCCGTCAGCGGCTGGAGGTGCTGCTGGCCCAGTGACCGGTCAGTCATTTGTGTTTCTGTCATTCCGCCAGTCAATAACCTTCTTTCCCCCCCGGTTGACCTGGCGGTGCATCCCCATCCGGTCGGTGCATCCCCATCCGGTCGGTGCATCGCCATTCGGCTCCCGCCGAATCGTGCCGTCCTGTCTCGGCAGATGCTCGGCATCCCCCGCTCCTACTGATGGTGGTGTGTCATGCGGCTCTGCATGGCGTGGATTTGCCCGCCACGCTGCTTCCGATGACCGGGATGTGATGCCGCTTTATCCGGCGGATATTTTCCCGCACCCCTCGGCGGTTCAGGAACAGGGCGGCGGCCTGCTGATTCAGTATTGGCGATTTAGTATCGGCGGTGTAGTAATATCGAGAGCAGCACCGGAGATGCAGACCGATTGGCAGCTGTCCTTCAAGAGCGGCTCCCTGTGTCTGTGCCATCCACCCTGCTGCGGCGACCCGGCAAACCGGCATTTCATGCATTATCCTGTATTTTTTCTTCAAGATATGAAACGAAACAGGCCCTGCGTCCTATGGACACAGGGCCTGTTTCGTTTCGTATTACCGCCTTACTCCACGGCGTATTTTCTGGCGTATTCCCGGAAACGGCGGTCGTATTCCTCGTTGTTCAGCTTACCGCTGCGCAGCGTCTCATGGATGTTCAGATTGTGCTGAGACATATCGATGACGCTGCCGGCGATGTTGGAGCAGTGGTCGGAGGTGCGCTCCAGATCCGTCAGCAGGTCTGCCCACACAAAGCCCGCCTCGATGCTGCACTTGCCTCCCCGCATCCGCAGGATGTGACGGGTACGCAGCTGCTCCTTCAGCAGATCCACCACCTGTTCCAGCGGTTCCACGGCGGCTGCCGCCTGTGCATCCCCCCGGCGAAAGGCATCCGCCGACCGGTCCAGGATCTCCTCCACGGCAGCCTCCAGCACCTTCAGATCCGCCTGGGCGGCCTCGCTGAGGGTCAGCCCCTTGCTTTGCAGCTCCTCGGCAGATTCCACGATGTTCACGGCGTGGTCGGCAATGCGCTCGAAGTCCCCGATGGCCTTCAGCAGCTCCGTGGCGTTCTCACTATCCGCCGCCGTCAGGGGCTGGCTGCTGAGCTTCACCAGATAGGTTCCCAGAATGTCCTCATAGTGATCCGTGACCTCCTCGTCGGCCCGCACCTGCTCCGCCAGCGCCGGGGTATAGTCCGTCACCGACAGCAGACTGCCGCGCAGGGCCTGCACGGCGCAGTCCGCCATCTTCATGGTCACCTCACGGCACTGGCCCAGCGCCAGAGCCGGGGAGGCCAGCAGGCGCTCATCCAGTTCCGTCTTGTGCTCCGGAGCCGGGGCGTCGTGGATGACCCGCAGAGCCAGCTTCTCCAGCAGCGGGGCCATGGGCATGAGAATGGCCACGCACAACAGGTTAAAGGCGGTGTGGATCACGGCGATGCCCGGCAGGGTGGCCGCCTCTCCCAGAATGGCCGGGGCCAAAATCGCCCGGACGATGGAATAAGCCGCCAGCAGCACCGCAGAGCCGATCACATTGAAGGACAGGTGGACAAAGGCGGCACGCTTGGCGTTCTTATTGGCCCCCACAGAGGACAGCAGCGCCGTGACGCAGGTGCCGATGTTCTGGCCCATGATGATGGGGATGGCGGCGCCATAGCTCACCTGACCGGTGACGGCCAGCGCCTGCAGGATCCCCACGGAGGCGGAGCTGGACTGGATGACGGCCGTCAGCACCGCACCGGCCAGCAGGCCCAGCACCGGGTTCTGAAAGGCGATGAACAGCTGTCGGAAGGCCGGCACATCCGCCAGACCGCCCACGGCGGAGGACATGGTTTCCATGCCGAACATCAGCGTGGCAAAGCCCAGCAGCACCGTGCCGGTATCCTTTTTCTTATTGTCCTTGCAGAACATGAAGAAGATGATACCCGCCAGCGCCAGCACCGGCGTAAAGGAGGTGGGTTTCAGGAGCCGCACCCATATGCTGTCGCCGCTAATGCCGCCCAGACTCAGCAGCCATGCCGTCACCGTGGTGCCGACGTTGGCCCCCATGATGACGTTGATGGCCTGCCGCAGGGTCATGAGGCCGGAGTTGACGAAGCCCACCACCATCACCGTGGTGGCCGAGGAGCTCTGGATCACCGCCGTGACGCCAAGGCCCGTGAAAAAGCCCGCCAGACGGCCGGTGGTCATCTTGCCCAGCAGGGAACGCAGGCGGCCCCCGGCCCGGCGTTCCAACGCCTGTCCCATCAGCGTCATGCCGAACAGGAACAGACACAGCCCTCCCAGCATAGTCAATACATCAAAAATACTCATAAGCGTTTTCCTCTCCGCCGCCACCGGGCGGCACCTTTTTTTACACAGTTTTTCCCAAATACTCTATCTAATCAGTACTTTACCGGCGGCAGATAAAATCCAAAAGCGGAGTTTTGTAAAATCCATGTAAAATCTTACCCGGTGGAGGGCGTCGGGACAGCAGGCGGGGAAGCTCGACGAAAAAGCAGGATTTATGTCTTATATGTGAAAAAAATCACGTCTACCCCCTTGCAGACTTTTTGCGGATGCTGTATCATGGAGAATGTCCGGGAATCGGCCGGACAAAATAACAAAAAGAGGAGAGAAAACAATGGAACGTATCTTCCACCTGAAGGAGAACGGCACGACTGTGAAAACAGAGATCCTGGCCGGTCTCACCACGTTCATGACGATGGCCTACATCATCGCCCTGAACCCCAATCTGCTCACCGGCTTCCAGACCGGAACGCCCCTGTGGAACGGCGTATTCCTCGCCACCTGCATCGCCTCCGCCATTGGCACGGTGTGCATGGCCTTTCTGGCCAACAAGCCCTTTGTCATGGCCCCCGGCATGGGTCTGAACAGCTTCTTCGCCGTGGTGGCGGGCAACGTGGCCGCCCTGCTGAACACCGACTACACCAGCGCCTTCCAGGCGGTACTGTGCATCATCCTGGTGGAGGGCATCGTGTTCCTGCTGCTGAGCGTGTTCAACATCCGTGATAAGATCGTTCACGCCATCCCTCTGGGCGTGCGGCTGGGCATCGGCCCCGCCATCGGCCTGATGCTGATGAATATCGGCGTTGGCTCCAACGTGGGCGTTTACGCCGAGGGGAACGGCTACACCGATCCCTTCTATGTCATGCGTGACTTCTTCGGCGCCATGACCCCCAGCGTCATCAAGGATCACATGGGCGCCGAGTACAGCACCATGGTCCTGACCGTCATCACCATGTTCGTGGGTCTGTTCGTCATCATCCTGCTGGCCAAGAAGGGCATCAAGGCCGCCGTGCTGGTGGGTATGCTGGCTTCCTCCGTGATCTACTGGGCCGGTGAGGCCATCTTCCTGCACGTGAACCCCTTTGCCTCCCTGCAGGGCGCCTCCTTTGTGCCTCCCTTCCACGACATGGCTGCCACCACCCTGTTTAAGTTCGACTTCACCGACTTCTTCCGCATCGGCTGGTTTACCGCCATCACCCTGGTCATTACCTTCTGCATGATCGATATGTTCGACACCATCGGCACACTGGTGGGTACCGCCTCCCGTGCCGGTATGACCGACAAGGACGGCAATATGCCCAACATGAAGGAGGCCCTGACCTCTGACGCCATCGGCACCGTGGCCGGCGCCTGCTGCGGTACCTCCACCGTCACTACTTTTGTGGAGTCCGCCTCCGGCGTGGAGGCCGGCGGCCGCACCGGTCTGACGGCTCTCACCACCGCCGTGATGTTCCTGGCCTGCATCTTCATCGCCCCCATCGCCGCCATCATCCCCGCTGCGGCCACCTCCTCCGCTCTGATCTATGTGGGCATCCTGATGCTGCAGGGCCTGAAGAATGTGGACTTCAACGATCTGGATCAGATCGTCCCCGTGTTCATCATGCTCATCGCCATGCCCATCTCCGGCTCTATCGGCCACGGCATCGGTCTGGCCATGATCTCCTACACCATCATCAAGGTGTTCTCCGGCAAGGCCAAGGACGTGTCCGTCCTGACCTATGTCATTGCCGCCCTGTTCATTGTGAAGTTCTTCGCAGTGGTGTAAGGCGAGCTATCCCCAATTAGGAGGGAATACGCCGTATGGATTATTATCTTCTGACGGATCTGGCTGCACAGGTGGGACACGGTCTCGCCATCAGCGGCGCAGAGACCTTTCGGGTGGAGGATACCATACGGCGTATTCTTCGTGCCTACGGCATCGAGTGTGAGGTGTTCGCCATCCCCAACTGCCTGACCATCAGCTTCGAGGCCGCCAACGGCAAGCCCCTGACCATCATGAAGCGCATTGGCTTCCACGGCAACGATCTGGATGCGGTGGAGCAGTTCAATGCCCTGAGCCGCCGCATCTGCCGGGAGACCCCGGAGGTGGAGGTGGCGGTGCAGTGGCTGGAGGAGACGCAGGCCGCCTGCCGGAGGTACTCCCTGCCGGTGTACTATCTGGGCCACTATCTGGGGGCCTTCGGCTTCTGCTTTGTCTTTGGCGGCACCCTGCGGGACAGCCTGTGGGCGGGGCTGTTGGGGCTGATCATCGGTCTTGTCAACGGGTTTTTGAACCGGCTGGAGGTGAACCCCTTCTTTCGCACCATCGCCGCCTCCTTCTTCATGGCGGCTCCGGCATATCTGGCGGCCAGTCTGGGGTGGATGGATTCCGTGGACTCTTCTATCATCGGCGCACTGATGATCCTGGTGCCGGGGCTGCTCATCACCAACTCCATGCGGGATATCATCTACGGCGATACCAACTCCGGTATCAACCGCATCGTGCAGGTGCTGCTGTCGGCCTTCGCCATTGCACTGGGTACGGCGGCGGCGTGGCGCATCACCTCCGGGCTGTACGGCCTGCCGGTAAGCACCGGTGTGGTGCATCCCTTCTGGGTGCAGGGTCTGGCGGTGCTGGTGGGCTGCGTGGGCTTCGCCATCCTCTTCAACGTACACGGCGGCGGAATGTGGCTGTGTACGCTGGGCGGCGTGGCCACGTGGATGGTATACCTGCTGGCGCAGCAGCTGGGCTATGGTGTTTACAGCATGAACTTCTTCGCCACGCTGGTGGCAGCCCTCTATGCCGAGACCATGGCCCGCATCCGGAAGTATCCGGTGACGTCGTATCTGGTGGTGTCCACCTTCCCGCTGCTGCCGGGGGCAGGCATCTACTATACCATGAGTCTGGGGCTGGCGGGAGACTTCCATGCGGCGCTGGCCAAGGGTCTGGAAACGGCGGGCATCGCCGGGTGTCTGGCGGTGGGGATCCTGCTGGTGTCCACCCTGTTCCGCCTGCCGGCGGAGTGGAAACGTCGGCACGGCAAGAATTAAGTGCCAAGCCCCATATACCAAGAAACAAGGACTGCGGACAATGTCCGCAGTCCTTGTTTGATTGAGGGGATGGTTTTCTGTTAGGCGTATGATTTGCAGGGTGAGGGAATCAATCCAGCAGCATCAGCAGCTCTTTGGCCTTGACGGCCTGCCCCTCCTTCACCCGGATCTCCCGGACCTTGCCGGCGGTGCGGGCGGTAACGGCCGTCTCCATCTTCATAGCCTCGATGGTCATGAGTACCTGATTCTCCTCCACGGTGTCGCCGGGCTGCACATGGAGCTTGGACACCATGCCGGGGATGGAGGCCCCCACCTGACGGGGGTCGCTCTCGTCGGCCTGCACCACCTGACGGGTCTTTTCCGAGGCATTGGGGTCACGGACCGCCACCTCACGGCGCATTCCGTTCAGCTCGAACTGGACATTGATGGTGCCGTCATCGTTGTGGTCACCCAGCCCCAGATACTTGATGACCAGTGTCTTGCCGTCCTCGATGTTGATCTTGTTGGTCTCGCCCAGCGCCATGCCGTTGAAGAACACATGGCTGCCCATACGGGTGATATAGCCGTACTCCTTGCGGTGACGGCAGAAGTCCTCATACACCTTGGGGTACATGGCGTAGGAGATCAGATCCTTGCGCTCCGGGTCGTCCCGGAACTTCCGCACCTCCTGCTCCAGCTGGTCAAAGTCTACCGGCGGCAGCAGCTTGCCGGGACGGCAGGTGATGGGCTCCTCGCCCTTCAGGACCACCTTCTGCAGATCCTCCGGGAAGCCCCATGCGGGCTGGCCCATCATGCCCTTGAAGTAGGACACCACGGAATCCGGGAAAGCCAGTGCCTTGCCCCGCTCCACGATATTCTCCGGGGTCAGATCGTTCTGCACCATGAAGATGGCCAGATCGCCCACCACCTTGGAGGAGGGCGTCACCTTCACCGGGTCGCCCAGCATATCGTTGACGGTCTTGTACATCTCCTTGACCTCCTCAAAGCGGTCGCCCAGACCCAGCGACTCCACCTGGGGCCGCAGGTTGGTGTACTGACCGCCGGGGATCTCGTAGCGGTAGATGTCGGTGGTAGAGGTTTTCAGACCGTGGTCGAAGCTCTCATACCGCAGGCGCACATCCGCCCAGTAGTTGGACAGCTCCTGCACCCGCCGCAGGTCCAGCCCGGTGTCCCGCTCCGTTCCCTGCAGGGCGGCCACCAGCGCATCCAACGAAGGCTGGCTGGTAAGACCCGCCAGCGGGGCGCAGGCGGCATCCACCACATCCACACCGGCCTCGGCGGCCATCAGCAGGGCCGCCACCTGATTGCCGGTGGTGTCGTGGGTATGCAGATGGATGGGGATGCCGATCTCCTGCTTCAGGGTGGACACCAGCTTCTTGGCGGCGTAGGGCTTCAGCAGGCCGGACATATCCTTAATGGCCAGCATATGGGCGCCACGGTGCTCCAGCTCCTTGGCAAGGTCCACATAGTATTTCAGGGTGTACTTATCCTTGCTGGGATCCAGAATGTCACCGGTGTAGCACATGGTGGCCTCCAGCAGCTTATTCTGGTTCAGCACCTCGTCCATGGCCACCTCCATGCTGGGGATCCAGTTCAGAGAGTCGAACACACGGAACACGTCGATGCCCCGCTCCGCCGCCTCCTTGATAAAGCTGCGGACCAGATTGTCGGGATAGTTGGCATAGCCCACCAGATTGGAGCCACGCAGCAGCATCTGGAAAGGGATGTTGGGTATCTTCTCCCGCAGCAGCCGCAGCCGCTCCCATGGGGACTCGTGGAGGAAGCGGTAGGCCACGTCGAAGGTGGCGCCGCCCCACATCTCCAGTGAGAAGCAGTCCCGCAGGATATCCGCCACACCGTCGGCGCCCTTCACCATGTCACGGGTGCGCATCCGGGTGGCCAGCAGGCTCTGGTGGGCGTCCCGCATGGTGGTGTCGGTGAGCAGCAGCTTCTTCTGCTCCAGCACCCACTGGCTCACGGCCTTGGGGCCCTTTTCATCCAGCAGCTGCTTCAGGCCGGGGCCCAGCGGGGCCTGAGGCTGGGGGAAGCGGGGGGTGTCGTACTGGTGGCGCTCGGCATTCGGATTGGCCACCTGGATCTCCGCAATGTACCGCAGGACACGGGTGGCCCGGTCACGGGAGTCCACGATGTCAAACAGCTCCGGCGTCTCGTCGATGAACTTGGTGTGGCAGCGGCCCGCCACGAAATCCGGATGGGCCAGAATGTTGGTGACAAAGGGGATATTGGTCTTGACGCCCCGCACCCGTACCTCGTTGATGGCACGGGCTGCCTTGCGGCAGGCGGCGGGGAAATTATGATCCCAACTGGTGACCTTCACCAGCAGCGAGTCGTAGTAGGGGGAAATGACGGTACCCACGTCGGCGTTGCCGCCGTCCAGCCGGACGCCGAAGCCACCGGAGGAGGAGTAGGCCGTGATCTTGCCGTTGTCCGGGGCAAAGTTGTTGGCGGGGTCCTCGGTGGTCACACGGCACTGGATGGCGTAGCCGTCGACGTGGACGTCCTCCTGCCGGTTCAGGCCGATCTCCGGGTGACTCAGGGGATACCCGGCGGCAATGAGGATCTGACTTCGAACGATATCCACGCCGGTGACCATCTCCGTCACCGTATGCTCCACCTGAATGCGGGGGTTCATCTCGATGAAGTAGTAGCCGCCGTTCTTATCCACCAGAAACTCCACCGTACCGGCGCTGACATAGCCCACCGAGCGGGCAATTTTCACGGCATCCCGGCGCAGCGCCTCCACCGTCTCCTGCGGGACGGACCATGCCGGGGCGAACTCCACCACCTTCTGATACCGCCGCTGGAGGGAGCAGTCCCGCTCGCCCAGATGATAGACGTTGCCGTGCTGGTCCGCCAGGATCTGCACCTCGATGTGCTTGGGCTCCACCAGATATTTCTCCATGAAAATATCGCCGCAGCCGAAGGCCTTCTCCGCCTCGCTGTGGACCAGCTCATAGGCGGTGCGGACCTCCTCCGGGCTGTCGCAGCGGCGCATCCCACGACCGCCGCCGCCGGCCGCCGCCTTCAAAATCACCGGGAAGCCGAAGGAAACCGCCTTCTCCACAGCGTCCTCTGCGTCCCGCAGAGGCTCCGTGCAGCCGGGGATGATGGGAACGCCACAGGCCAGAGCGATCTCCTTGGCGCTGAGCTTGTCGCCCATCTGCCCCAGCACCTTGGCAGAGGGGCCGATGAACAGGATGCCGTTTTCCTCGCAGGCTCTGGCAAAGTCTGCGTTCTCCGACAGGAAGCCGTAGCCGGGATGGATGGCGGTGACGCCCCGGCGCTTGGCCAGTCCGATGATGCCGGGGATGTCCAGATACGCCCCCAGCGGGGATTTCTTCTCCCCCACCAGATACGCCTCGTCCGCCTTGGTGCGGAACAGCGAATAGGTGTCCTCATTGGAGTAGATGGCCACCGTGTGGATGCCCAGATCGTGGCAGGCACGGAAAATGCGGATGGCAATTTCGCCACGGTTGGCCACCAGCACCTTTTGGATTTCTTTGGTCTGCATGACCCATCGCCCCTTTCTGTCTCGTGGACATTTGTTTGCACATATTATACCATAGACCTTCCCCGCCTTGCAGAGGGCAAACAGCACAAATCGCCTTTTTGTTCACTCTCACAAGGCTACTGGGGATTTTCTCCGCAAATTTGGAAGCTTTTTCCCTTCCGCCTGCGGTCGGCATCAAGAAGCCGTATCAAAAGCTCCCTCCGGCGCTTTCACGGTATCCCCCAGCCCCGTTTTTCCGGCGGAACGTTCGGAATGAATCGTACCGCCGGGTCGGCTTTTTGCACAAACGCTCTCCTTCACCGCATCTCCCCAAGGCCCTCAAACGCCATCAACGCCGCATCCCGAACCGGGGTGCGGCGTTGATGGCAAATAAAGGAAGAAGGAAAGAGTAGCAAATTCAGCGCCCCACGGCGGGGGCGGCGGCTCAGCCGCCCAGATATGCCTTCTTGATGGAGTCGGACTCCGCCAGCTCACGGCCGGTGCCGGAGAGTGCGATCTTTCCGGATTCCAGCACATAGGCCCGGTCCGCCACCTGCAAGGCCATTTCGGCGTTCTGTTCCACCAGCAGGATGGTGGTGCCGGACTGGTGCAGCTCCCGGATGATAGCGAAGATCTGTCCCACCAGAATGGGGGCAAGGCCCATGGAGGGCTCGTCCAGCATCAGCAGCTTGGGGTGGCTGATCAGCGCCCGGCCCATAGCCAGCATCTGCTGCTCGCCGCCGGAGAGCGTCCCCGCCACCTGATCCCGCCGCTCTTGCAGGCGGGGGAAGCGGGTGAAGATATCCTTCAGCTCCTCACGGGTGGGCTTTTTGTGGAGGTAGGCCCCCATCTCCAGGTTCTCCAGCACCGTCATCTGCTGGAAGATACGGCGGCCCTCCGGCACGTGGGCCAGCCCCTTATATACCAGATTGTGGCTGGGGGTGTGGGTGATGTCCTCCCCCAGAAACTCGATGCTGCCGGTACGGGAGTGCATCATGCCGGAGACGGTTTTCAGGGTGGTGGATTTTCCGGCGCCGTTGGCGCCGATCAGGGCCACCACCTCGCCGGGGCGCACCTCGAAGGAGACGTTCTTCAGTGCATGGATCTTGCCGTAGTAGACGTTGATATCCTTAACCTTCAGCATCGTCCTTGGCTCCTTTCTTCCCCAGATACGCCTCGATGACGGTGGGATTGGCTTTGATGTCGGCAGGGCTGCCCTTGGCGATGACCTTGCCGTAGTTCAGCACGCAGATGCCCTCGCAGATACCCATGACCAGATTCATGTCGTGCTCGATGAGCAGAATGGCGATCTGGAAGGTATCCCGGATGCGGCGGATGTTCTCCATCAGCTCCGCCGTCTCGGAAGGGTTCATGCCCGCCGCCGGCTCGTCCAGCAGCAGCAGCAATGGCCCGGAGGCCAGCGCCCGGACGATCTCCAGACGGCGCTGTGCGCCGTAGGGCAGGCTCCCCGCCTGTGCATGAGCCAGATCCGCCATGCCGAAGAAGTCCAACATCTCCAGCGCCGTGGCCTCCGCCTGACGCTCCGCCTTGCGGTAGCCGAAGCCGTGGGTCACGGCGGCCAGCAGGTTCTCCCGGACGCTATTGTGCATCCCCACCTTCACATTGTCGATGACGCTCATATCGTTGTACAGCCGGATATTCTGGAAGGTACGGGCGATGCCCATGCGGCTGACCTGATGGGTGGACTTGCCCGCCGTTGGCATCCCATTGATGAGGATGCTGCCCCGGGTGGGCTGATAGACGCTGGTGAGGAGGTTAAAGACCGTGGTCTTCCCGGCTCCGTTGGGGCCGATCAGTCCGGCGATCTCCGTGCGGCCGATGGTGAGAGTGAAGTCATCCACGGCGGTCAGACCGCCGAAATCGATGCCCAGTCGGCTGGCCTCCAGCACGGGGGTGTAGCGGACATCACGCTCCGGCACCAGTGAGCGGCTGGGGTACGGAACCAGCGGCGAATCCGGCAGCCGCACACCGGCAGTTTTCAACTCTTTCATTTCTTCGCCGCCTCCTTTTTCGTTTTCTCCTTCCGGGTCTTTCCAAGGCTCAGCAGGGCTTTCAGGGACCACCGGCCCTTCCACTCCGCAAACTGCGGGGAGGAGTTCAGCAGCATAATGACGATCAGCAGTACGGAGTAGGCCAGCATCCGGTAGTCTGCCACCTGACGCAGTACCTCCGGCAGAGCCCGCAGGATGATGGTGGCGATGATGGAGCCCCGGATGGAGCCCATGCCGCCCAGCACCACGATCACCAGAATTTCGATAGACATATTATAGTCAAACATGGCGGGCTTGATGTTGGCCAGCGTATGACCGTACAGCACGCCGGCCATTCCGGCGAAGAAAGCCGCCAGCACGAACACCATCAGCTTGTAATACGTCACGTTGACGCCGTTGGACTCGGCGGCGATGCGGTTATCCCGGATGGCCATGATGGCCCGGCCATGGCGGGAGTTTTTCAGATTCATCATCACCAGCACCACCAGAAAAATCAGCACGATGGCAAAGGGCAGCAGTGTCCGGGTATCGGCGTAGATGTCGCTGGTATCCAATCCCTTGGCGCCGCCGGTGACGGAGAGATTGTTGATGATGGTCTTGATGATCTCGCCGCAGGCCAGCGTCACGATGGCCAGATAGTCGCCCTTGAGCCGCAGGGCAGGCAGGCCCACCAGCAGGCCCACCACCGCCGCCGCCACGCCGCCCAGCAGCATGGACAGAGGCAGCCGCACTCCGATGGGGACGCTCTGCGCCAGCTGAATGGAGAGCAGGCAGCCGGTGAACAGGCCCACGGACATGAAGCCCGCATGGCCCAGCGACAGCTCACCCAGCAGGCCCACCACCAGATTCAGGGACACCGCCATGACGATGTAGCAGGCCATGGAGATGAGCATATTGGAGATCTGCCGGCTGGCAGATCCGGAGTAAATGAGGGCAGCGGAGCCGCCGCAGAGCAGGGCGGTGATGAGCAGCGTCACGGCGTTACCGCTGAGGCGCCGTGCGCCGGAGGTCATATTCTTTCCCATAGCTTACACCTTCTCACTGATACGCTTGCCCAGCAGGCCGGTGGGCTTCACCACCAGCACCGCCACCAGCACGCCGAACACGATGGCGTCGGCCCACAGGGTGGAAATATACGTCTTGGAGAGCTGCTCGATAACGCCCAGCAGCACACCGCCCAGCATAGCGCCGGGAATAGACCCGATGCCGCCAAACACGGCTGCGGTAAAGGCCTTGATGCCGGGCATGGCGCCGGTGGTGGGCCGGATGTAGGTGTAGGCCGCTCCGTAGAAGATGGCGGCCACGCCCGCCAGCGCCGAGCCGATGGCAAAGGTGACGGTGATGGTGCGGTTGACGCTGATGCCCATCAACTCTGCCGCCTCCTTATCCTCCGATACCGCCCGCATGGCCTTGCCCATCCGGGTACGGTTGATAAACAGGGACAGCCCCACCATGATAATGGCCGTCACCGCCATGGTGGCGATGGTAATGCCGTCGATGTACACGCCGCCCAGCTCCACGCTGGGGATGGTGAACAGCACCGGAAAGGCCTTCTGCTCCGAGCCGTAGATCAGCAGCGCCAGATTCTGCAGCAGATAGCTGACACCGATGGCGGTGATCAGGACCGCCAACGGCGGGGCCTGCCGCAGGGGCCGGTAGGCCAGAAATTCAACGGTGATGCCCAGCAGGGCGCAGATGGCGATGCTGATGAGGATAGCCACCAGCGGCGGCATCCCCAGCGTCAGCACGGAGGTGACAACGGCATAGGCTCCCACCATGATGATATCGCCGTGGGCGAAGTTCAGCATCTTGGCGATGCCGTAGACCATGGTATAGCCCAGAGCCATCAGCGCATAGATGCTGCCGAGGCTCAGACCGCTGATAAGGGTCTCGATCAATCGGGTCATAAATCAGTTTCCTCTCTTTCTTCCGGATATCCCTCCCTGTCCGGAGGGCGGGCCGGGCGGCACAATACTGCCGTGCCGGAGATACACCGGCAGGCACTGTTCTGCCGTTCGGTAGACTGGGTGCTCTCCGGGGCCGAAGCCCCGGAGAGCGCCCGGTCACTTAGCCAAGCAGGCTGGTGGTGCCGTCGGCGGCGAACACCATGGCCTTGGCGTTCTTGTCGGGCTCACGGGTGGCGCCCCACTTCATGGTGCCGGTGAGGCCGTCCACGGTGATGTTGTACATGGCATCCACCATGGCGGAGGTGAAGTCGGCGTCAGCAGGGGTCTTGCCGCAGGCCTCCATGGCCGCCTTCACGGCATACACGGCGTCGTAGGCGTCGGCGGCGAACTGGTCAGGAGCGGAGCCGTGGAGCTTGGTGAACTTGTCCACGAAGGTCTGGGTCTTGGTGTCGGGAGCGTCCACGGCAAAGGGGGTCAGCATCATGACGCCCTCCAGCATAGTCATATCGGAGACCTTGGTCTGCAGGCCGTCCAGACCGTCGCAGCCAAAGACCTTGATGCCGTCCAGCTTACCCTGAGCCTGGGTCAGGAACACGGAAGCCTCAGCGGCATAGATGGGCAGGAACACCATATCGCAGCCGGAATCACGGATGGCGTTGATCTGAGTAGAGAAATCCGTCTTGGTGCCCTCGGTGAAGGCCTGCTGGGTGACGATGGTCAGACCCCGCTGGGCCGCCTGAGTGGTGAAGGTCTCCACCAGACCGGCAGAGTAGTCGATGTCGGACTGATAGAACACGGCGATCTTGCTGCCCAGCTTGTTGTCAGCGATGTAGTTGGCGGAGGCAGTACCCTGTGCCGGGTCGTTGAAGCAGACACGGAAGGCCTTGTCGTTGCCCTGAATGCACTTCTCGGCAGAGGAGGTACAGGTGACGACGAGTACGTCGTCGTTCTTGGCGGCGGTGATGACGGACTGGGCCTCGCCGGACAGCACGCAGCCCAGAGAGACGTTCATCTTGTCGTCCATCAGCTTACCAAAGGCGGAAATGGCGGAGTCGGGATCGCCCTGAGAGTCCTCGGTCTGCAGCTTGAGCTGCCAGCCGTTGACGCCGCCGGCGGCATTGATCTCCTCCACAGCCACCTGAGCGCCGTCACGGGTGGAGGTACCATAGTGGGCATAGTCACCGGTCATGGGGCCGATGAGACCCAGCAGCAGAGTCTGGTCGCTTCCGCCGCCGTTGCTGTCATCGCCGCCCTTGCCGCCGCATCCGGCCAGCAGGCCCAGCAGCATGGCCAGCGTCAATACCATACATACAAGTTTCATTCCCTTTTTCATGTTTCTTTCCTCGATTCTTGTGGGTTTTATTTTCAGCCGGTGGGCTTAAAAATACAAAAGAAAAACGGCCTTGCTCTTGCAGCAAAGCCGTCAGCCAAGTTTCTGTCCCGGACTATTCTGCCGGAAACCACTCGACGCTGCGCCTTACTGCGGGATGCGGAATAATTCGTACCAGTACGATCAGAACCAGCAGGATCGCCAGAGCCACCAGTACCCCCAGCAGAACGGACAGCAAAATGGACACCGCCAGAATGGCAGTGTCCAGAGCAAACAGATAGGAAGCGGTGCAGAAGGCAGACTGAGTGGCCGGTGCGCAGCACGCATCGGCAGCATGAGTACGGTTGCAGGTGGAGGTGTACTTCATGACGTCTGTCTCCTCTCCGTAGGCTGGCCCACACGGGCGGGCCGCTTGATGTTGCATAGTTTACCGGTTTTATATGCAAAAGTCAATGGGGGGTATGTCGAATTTACTGCCCCGCAGCCCCGCATTTTATACAGTTTTCACAAACTTGCAGGAAACTTTACGGAAAGTAAGTTTCCTGAAGCGAAATATTTTGTAGATATCCTCTTTCCATGTCGCCCGGAAGGTCGAAAAAAGGGGATGCTCCCCCTGGAAGAGCATCCCTCAGAGCATCCCCTTTTATGCGAAAGTATCAGCGTTTAGTTCTTGACTACGGTGTACCAATCGCCGTTCTGTTCAACCGTGCAGCCCTCGCCCAGAACGACCTCGCCGGCGCCGGAGGTGGATTCAGCGGGATTGTACTTATAGAAGGTACCGCCGTTGACGGTGATGTGAGCGGTGGAGCCGTCCTTGCAGTTCAGCGTCCACTGGGGGGTGGCGCACTGGAAGGTACCGCCGTTAATGATGATCTGTGCGTTGTCGTCGGCGTAGATCAGGTCATACTGATTGGAATCGCCGGTGATCTGCTGGGCAAATTCGCCGCCGTTGATGACAACGGTACCATTATTCTCAGCCCATACCGCCATTGCGTAGCGCCCGGTCTCCACAGCGTACACAGTGGTGGCGTTGACGGTGGTGGTACCGCCCTTCACGTGGATAGCACCCCACTCACCGGAAGTCTGAATGTTGCCGGTGATCTCATGGGTACCGCTGGTATACTCCACACGGTTGAGGGTGGTGGCGGCGTTCTCGTCATAGGTGCTGCCGAAGCTGTCGGACTCCACAGTGTCCTGAGTGGCCTGCACTTCCAGACCGATACCGGTGATCTTAGAGGTCCAAGTCTTGCTCTTTGCGTTGGCCTCGTTGCCCACAGAGGTAGGCATATAGATGACCACGGCAAAGGGGTCTGTGGACTCACCGGCACCCAAGCTGATCCAGCCATTGGTCAGCTGAGCGCCCTTCTTCAAGGCCTGCTCATTGCCGGACACGGCAGCCTGAGCCTCTTCACGGGTGGCAAAGGCGGAATCGACTGTGGCCGTGCCGATCTTCAGATAGTCGCCCACATAGTAGTAGTTGCCCAGCACGCTCTTGCCCTTGGACACGTTATAGTTGTGGGAAAACTCCGTCTCATACTTCAGGGCCAGATTGCCGTTGTTGACGAGCTTCATGTACACCACCTCGGTGTGACCCGGCTCCCACAGCGCATGGTCATCGAACAGCTGGGTGGCGTCAGTGGCTTCCTTCCACGTTTTCATATCGGTGCTGTACATCAGCTGGACATCCAGATTGCCGGCCTGAATTTTGTTGACACCGGTGCTTGCGGTGTCGGTGAACCATGCGAAGGTAGCGCCTATCAGCATAGCCATGCACAGAACCATGGCCATGACGCTGCCCAGCAAGGCCCGTTTGGTGCTCTTGCGGTTTGTCATAATATCTGCCTCCTATTTTTTGCGTGTGCGGGTCTTGGCCGTTGGGCTTTGTGGGGGATGCGGGGAATACGGATCGCCACGTCGGGGCTGCGCCCCTCCTCAGAATGACACCTTCTTTGACCCCTCCCTATCGTTTCAGAGAAACGATAGACGCCCATGGGCGTCCCGGTACGCACTTTTACGCAGGCATATTACCACTTATATGGACACAATGCAAGTCCCTTTTTGTCAAAAACTGTCATTTTTTCTGGAATTTTCTGCATCCCACTCCCCGGCACGACAAAAGGGCCTCCGGCAATGCCGGAGGCCCTTGTTCTTCTCAGGTGCTTTCGGGAGAGCGCTTACTTGCTCACCGTGTACCAAGTGTCGCTGCCGTCAACAGTAGAAGTCGTGGTGCAGCCGGCACCCAGAGTGATCTTGCCGGTTTTGGCATTGACCGGGTCTACCGTTGTCACGCCGGGATTATAATTCTTGAAGCTGCCGCCGCTTACCGTAATGGTGCAGCCGGCGGTAGCATTATCCTGGTGGTTCAGCACATAATACGTCCCATTGCTGGGGGTGGCCGTCTCGAACTTACCGCCGTTGATGGTCACCGCAGCCTTGTTTGCACTGCTCATGTTGGTGTAGACGAAGATACAGGAGGTCCCCTCGCTGGTACCATAGAAATGGCCGCCGTTGATGGTCAGCCTGCCATAGTTGCCCGCACGAACCGCAGAGGTCACCTTGTTGGTGTAGGTCTTATCCGAGCCGTATACCGCACCGGTCTGGCCCTCGCTGCTGTCATTGATAGTCAGGTTGCCCTTCTTGCCGCCGATATAAAACACGCTGCCGTTATTAGGCTTTGCGCCCGCTGCATACTCCAGTCGGATGGAGTGACCGTTCAGATCCACGGTCACGGTCTTGCCGGACAGATAGATCTCATCGGTGACCACGATATCATCCACCAGCTTGAAGTAGCCCTTGAAATTTTCCATCTTCAACGCCTGCTCACCGGTAGCCACCAGATAGGGGTTCGCCTTGGTGCCTTTGCCGCCGTTGAAAACACTGCTGGAGGTCACCACAGTAAAGGGGGAGAAATCATCGGTGCTGAAGGTCAGCAGGCCGGTGGCAGCATCATAATAGTAGGTGTCGTTGGCCGCCTTGACTGCCTCGGCGCTCTCCGCCTTTGTCAGCGGTGTCTCGGAGTGATAGAACCCGATCACGTTCAGCTTCTTCTCCAGCTGCAGGGCGATGGTAAAGAACTTGCCGTCCGCTGCCGTGACCTTGTTGCCGTTCTGATCCTCCAGACGGACCTCGGTGGTAACGGCGTCGGTGCCGGTGATGATCTCAATGTTGGCCGGAGTCTGCCCTTCTGTCTTGACCAGCGTCAGCTTTCCGGCATCGGTGCTGCCTGCGGGAATGGTAGCGATTACGGTGGGGTCCTTCTCACGGTCCTGAATCACCGTGTCGCCGTCGGTATTCACATCGCCCACAGCCACCACGGGATAGGTGGCGTTGGCATCGTAGGTGTTGTTGAAGCTGTCGCTCTCCACGGTGTTCTGGGTGGCCACCACGGTGATGGCGATGCCGTCAATGGACTCGTTCATGTAGTCGTTGCCGGCGGACTCCTGCATATGACCCTTGATGGTGAAGGCGGCGCCCTCTTCCCCGGCCTTCAGCTGCATCTCGGTCAGGTTGATATCCGCATCATTGATGGTCCAGTCGATGACATCATTCAGCTTGGCGCTGCCGTTGATGCCGGTGATGGCCACCTTGTACTTCAGAGCCAGATTACCCTTGTTCACCACACGCAGCTCCGGCAGCTCATAGGTGCAGCCCGGCTCCCACAGAATGGCTTCGTTTTCAGCGCCAGCGGCCTTCTTGAATTCCAGCTGCCTGCCCTGTGCATCGGCCCAGCTGGTGACGTTGCCATTCTCATCCCATGCAGTGGCGTACTGGAGCTGAACATCCAGATTGCCGGCCTGGATCTTGTTGACACCGGTGGATGCGGTGTCGGTGAACCATGCGAAGGTAGCGCCTACCAGCATGGCCAGGCACAGAACCATGGCCACGACGCTGCCCAGCAAGGCCCGTTTGGTGCTCTTGCGGTTTGTCATAATATCTGCCTCCTATTTTTTGCGTGTGCGGGTCTTGGCCGTTGGGCTTTGTGGGGGATGCGGGGAATACGGATCGCCACGTCGGGGCTGCGCCCCTCCTCAGAATGACACCTTCTTTGACCCCTCCCTATCGTTTCAGAGAAACGATAGACGCCCATGGGCGTCCCGGTACGCACTTTTACGCAGGCATATTACCACTTATATGGACACAATGCAAGTCCCTTTTTGTCAAAAACTGTCATTTTTTCTGGAATTTTCTGCATCCCACTCCCCGGCACGACAAAAGGGCCTTGCTCCTCGCCGCAAGGCCCTTATTTTTCCGGGAACTTCGCTGCCATTACCGCAGCTGCGCCGTGAACACGATCTCCCCCGGCTGAGGGCATTTGGCCCGGATGAAGCCGTGGTGTCCCTCGGCAATGCTTCGGGCGATGGAGAGCCCCACACCGAAGCTGCCGTCGGCGGAGCGGGCCTGATCCGACCGATAGAACCGGTCAAAGAGCTTCTCTGTCTCCCCCTCGGCCAGCGGTGTACAGGCATTGCTGCACCGCAGGACGACGCCCCGTTTTCCCTTCTCCAGCACAAACCGGATGGGTGTCTCCGGCAGGGCATACTTCACGGCGTTATCCAGCAGGATAGACACCAGCTGCCGCACGGCGTACTCGTCGCCGCAGTAGGTAAGCCCCGGCAGGATAGCAAGCTCCAGCGGATGGCCCTGAGACCGGGCAAAATCCCGGAAGGACTCCGCCGTCTCCTCCACCGCCTCGCTGACGGCGAAGTCCGACAGCTTCAGCGGCGATTCCTCCTCGTCCATGCGGGAGAGCGTCACCAGCGAATTTACCAGTTCCTTCAGCCGTTCCGTCTGGTTCTGTGCCTTCTCCAGCCACTTCTGCTGCCCCACCTCCATCTCCAGCAACCGCAGGCTGGTGGCAATGACGGTGATGGGGGTCTTGAGCTCATGCCCGGCATCGGTGATGAACTGCTTCTGCCGCTGGACGGACTGCACCACCGGCTCCATGGCCCGTCGGCTCAGCCGCACCACGATCAGATACACCAGCGCCACGCACACCGCCATGGCCGCCACGCTGACCCCCGCCAGCCGGTACAGGGAGCGCACCTCCTTCCGGCAGTCCAGAAACACCGCCATCCAGCGGTTCTCCCCGGTCCGCACCACCCGGAACCGATAGCCGCTCTGCCAGCCGCTCCCCTCCCCATGGGAGAGCGCCGCCTGCAAATACGGCTCCGTATCCGCCTCGGTGACGGAGGCGATGTGGGTCAGGTCTGACTGCGTCAGGTCCCCGCTGTCGGTATAGCGGAGGACGAAAAACCGGGTGTCATAGGGAGTCTCCGGGCTGAAGTGACCGTTCGGCCGTGGGCCGCTCTTGGCCTCCTTGGGCATAGCCGGGATGGTCCCCTGATGGGAGACGATCATCTCCAGCGTTCTGTCCTGCTGTCTGCTGACGGAGATATAGTTCACCGCATTGACGCTTACCGTCAGCAGCAGAAGCACCAGCGTCACCGCCAGCATGGCGATGCGGATGAATTCGCCCCGCAGCCGCCGGATCATACCTCTACCTCCAGCAGATACCCCAGCCCCCGGCTGGCCCGGATGGTCACATGGGAGCCGATGGAGCGCAGCTTCTTCCGCAGGTTGGAGATGTGGACCCACACCACGTTGATCTCTGCCTCACTGTCCCAGCCCCAGACCCGCTCCATGATGCGGTCCGCCGACAGCACCACCTGCGGCGAGCGCAGGAACAGCTCCATCACCTGAAACTCCCGTCCGCTGAGCCGCACGGACTGGCCGCAGCAGGACAGCACCCCCGAACCGGGATCCAGCGTCACATCCCCGAAGGCCAGCACTGTGGGCTGGTACGTCCCGCCCCGCCGGAGCATGGCCCGTACCCGGCAGATAAGCTCATCCGGTTCAAAGGGCTTGGGCAGATAATCGTCCGCCCCGGCGTTGAAGCCGGTGATGCGGTCGTCCTTGCCGCTCTTGGCCGTCAGCATCATCACCGGCGTCCGCACGCCCTCCTCCCGCAGCCGCTGCAAAACCTGCACGCCGTCCATCTTGGGCATCATCACATCCAGCACAATAGCGTCGTATTCCCCTGTGGAGGCGTAGTCATAGGCGGCAAAGCCGTCGTGAACGGTGTCCACGGAAAACTGATTCTTTTCAAAAAATACCGTGAGGGCCTCCGCCAGATCCAGCTCGTCCTCTGCGATCAATAAGCGCATATAGATCACCCAGCCTGATTATACAATATCTGCGCCCCGCCGTCAAAGTGTCTCCTTCTGCATTTCACGGGAGCAAAGAATGTTCAGGTTCCCGTTGCGGCACCGCAGGGCATCCAGAAACGCCTTGGGTACCTGCGCCTCCTTCAGGGTGATGTGGTACTGCAGCTCATAGAGGGTCCCCATATTGGTGGTTTTCACCCGCTCCAGCGTGTGGCTGGAGGTGTACTGCCGGAAGATGTCGTCAAACAATCCGTCGTAGTCCAGATTCTCCGGAATGGTGATCTTCAGCAGCCGCTCACGGGGACTGCGATCCCCGAAGCTCATGGCCGTCAGCGCCAGCAGCGCCGCCGCCACGATGACGAAGAAGATGGCCGCCAGCGCCACATAGCCCATGCCTGTGGCAAGGCCGATGGCCATGGCCAGAAAGATGGCCCCGATCTCACGGGCCGTACCGGGAACGGAGCGGAACCGCACCAGACTGAAGGCTCCCGCCACCGCCACACCGGCGCCGATGTTGCCGTTGACCAGCAGGATCACCATCTGCACCATCGCCGGCAGGATGGCCAGCGTCACCGCAAAGCCCCGGCTGCACCGCTGGCGGTACATACACACCAGCGCCGTCAGCAGGCCCAAAATCAGCGAAGCCGCCGTACAAATGAGGAAGGTCGGAAGGGTCAAGCCCGAAGTGAGGATAGAATCAAGCACTGAAAAGCGCCTCCTTTTTCAAAATATGTTCTTTGTAACAGGTCCCGTATTTGGAGAAGGACGTGGGGAAAGCCCCCACCTCCGTCAGTGCGTGGGTCAGCCACAGGGGGCACGCCTCCGGCAGCTTCAGCTCCATGAGGATATCCTCCCCCTGCAGAATGGGTGCGCCCCAGTCCCCCATGCACAGATCCAGCTGCGTGTCCCGCCAGCGGAGATTCGTGTCGAAGGTCAGCCGCAGCTGCGGATCCTCCTGCCCGGCAAAGGCCAGCCGGTCATAGCCGATGAACACACGGGGCCGGGTGCGGTTCTGCCGCTGGAACCACTGGATCTCCCGGCCGATCTGGCACTTGGCCTCCGTCGAGCCGCACAGCAGCGGCTCCACCTGCGGCACCTCCGTGGTGATGCGGCGCTTATACACCACGCCGTCGAACTTCTTCTTCAGCTCCACGAACACCCGATCCGTCTCCGTGGGAACACCGTAGCTGCGGACCCGGAGCTTCTCTTTATAGGCGGGCTTTTCCAGCGAGGCCCGGATCAGCCGCCAGTCCGGCGTGTCATAATAGATGTTGCATATGGTGTAGCTGCCGAAGGCGTCCTCTTTTATATAAGGGGCGATGCGCTGCAGCAGCTGCTCCTGCTGGCGGGGCGACAGGACGTACTTCTTCTCATACCGCCGGAAGCTATATTGGATCCCCATACCGGCACCTCCTTTCTGTTTGGATGGCCCTATGATAGCGCGGGACGCTAAAGCCTACCTAAAGAAAATTTCCTCTTTTCCTTTAGCCGGGCTTTAGCCACGGCGGCTATACTCTGCTCATCCGCCGGGGGAACCGGCGGGAACGCTTTTGAAGAAAGGATGATCTGTATGACCAAAGCAAATTCTCTCTCCCGTTGGTTGGCGGCCGCCATGGCGGCGCTGATGCTGCTGGCCCTGCTGCCCGCCCGTGTGTGGGCGGCGGAGAGTACCGCATATGATACCGACGGGGCCACCGCCTTCACCTTCACCGACATCGCCATCACCGCCAAGGACAGCGACTACACCGGCTACGACATCGACGGCACGGCCCTGACCATTGAAGCCGCCGGTACCTATATCGTATCCGGCAGCTGCCAAAGCGGCTCCATCACCGTGAAGAAGGGCGTCACCGGCGTCACGCTGGTGCTCAGCGGCCTGACCCTCACCGCCGACGGCACCGCCGCCATCGCCTGCAATAAGTCCTCCGGCGTCACCATCGTGGCCCAGGACGGCACCGCCAATATCCTCAGCGACACCGAGACCAACAACAACGACAGCTATCCCGATAACACCGACGCCGAAAACGCCGTCATCAAGTGCAAGGACGGCTCTCAGGTGACCCTGTGCGGCAGCGGCAGCCTGACGGTGAACGCCAATGGCAAAAACGGCATCAAGTCCGGCGCCGCCACCGATGAGGAGGGGGAGGCGTGGCTGGTGATCCGTGACCTGACCCTCACCATCAGCGCCCCCGTCAACGACGCCATCAACGCCGAGGCCTCCCTGACCATTCTCAGCGGCGACCTGACCATTGACGCCGGGGATGACGCCGTCCACAGCGACTACTACCTCACCGTAGGCGCCGCCGGCACCGACGGCCCCACCATCACCGTCAACAGCTGCAACGAGGGACTGGAGGCGGCAGACCTCAGCATCGCCGGCGGCAATATCACCATCCACGCCGGTGACGACTGCCTCAATACCGCCAACTCCGACCTCACCGGCTACGCCTTCACCCTCTCCATCTCCGGCGGTACGCTGGTGATGGACACCACCTCCGGCGACGGCATCGACTCCAACGGCACCCTCTCCATCTCCGGCGGCACTGTGGTGGTCTGGACCAACAGCACCGCCGATAACCAGCCGCTGGACGCCGACGGCGCCCTCTCCATCACAGGCGGCACCGTGCTGGCCGCCGGCGGCAGCGCCGGCATGGGCATCACCCTCTCCGGCGACTCCCAGCCCTACGTCATGTTCGGCTCCACCGGCATGGGCGGCATGGGCGGCGGCCGGCCCGGCAGCATAGGCGGTCAGCCCGGCGGCTCCTCCGACGGCACCACACCCCCGGAAAAGCCCGACGGCACCGACGACAGCACCACGCCTCCCCAGCTGCCCAGCGGCTCCGACAGCAGCAGTGACTCCCGTCCCACGCCTCCCAGCGGCAGTGACGGCAGCCAGCCTACGCCTCCCGACGGCAGCGGCGGGACCACACCTCCGGAACTCCCCGATGGCCAGACGGCCCCTGACGGCTCCTCTGATAGCCAGCCCGGCGGCCAGATGCCCGGTCAGATGGATGGCCAGTCCGGCAGCAGCATCAGCATTTCCAAGGGCAGCACCTTCACCATCCGGTCCTCCGACGGTACCGCCGTCTACACCGGCGAAGCCGTGTACGACGCCCGGTTCGTGTTCTTCTCCTCGGCGGCCATGACCTCCGGCGAGACCTATACCCTCACCTCCAGCGGCACGGAGCTGGCTACCGCCACCGCAGGCGGCACCGGTACGGCCGCCGTCACCACCCCCGACACCTCCGCCGACACAGCGGACACCCACCAGACCTCCGACAACCACGCCGGCCTGTATATCACACTGGGTACCGTGGCGGTGCTGGGTGCAGCCGCCGCCATGGTCGTGGTGGTCCTGCGGAAGCAGAAAAAAGCCTGACCTCTTCCCTCTTCCCTCTTTTATAAACAGGACAGGGTCCGGTTCCCAAGGGAACCGGACCCTGTCCTGTTTTTTGACGCCTACCTGCTCGCCAAGGCTGCGGGAGAACCCCCCATCCTCACAGGATGGAGAGCTGTCCCGGATCCTCGTCAGCCCCTGGGCCAGTCCAGATCTCTGGGCAGCCCCAGAATGTAGTCGGCGCTGACGTGATAATACCGGCACAGCTTCTCCAGCTTCTCAATACCCATTTCGCTGGTGCCGTCCCGCCAGCGGCGGATCTGTTTGGTGCTGACGCCGATGACCTTCGCCAGATCCTGCACCTTGGTGTCGCTGTCCTCGATAATGGCATCAATGTTTGGATATTGCTTCATGTGCGACCTCCCTATGGTTCATTACTATGCTCCATCGGCGATTTTTGTCGAATCATGTCGGAAATTTTACACGCATAATGGCACGTTCGTCTTGACTTCGGACATATATGTCGTTTATAATGTGTACAGACATATATGTCTCCACCTGTCCACTTATCCTCTCTGCCCCCATCACCGTCATTGTTTGACATTCCCCACGCAATATGACTGGAAATTTCAGGACAGTTGCTCTGTTTCGACGTTCTACACAAGCAAAAGATGCTTTAATAGTCCTGCACCCACCAAGTGCTCCAAGCTATCTCCGGGAGGAACCCCCTATGACCGCAAAAAAGTTCTTACAGATCATCAGCACCATTCTGGTGGCGCTGGCAGTACTTCTGGCCGTGGCGCTGGTCGGCGTCCGACTGGCCGGCATCCGCACCTTCACCGTCCTGTCTGGATCTATGGAACCCACTTACCACGTAGGCTCCCTCATCTACGTAAAAAAGGTGGACTCCACCACCATCCGGCCGGGGCAGGTCATCACCTTCATGCTGGATGAGAACACCGTGGCCACCCACCGGGTGGTGGAGGTGGTCCCCGACGAGGACGATCCCTCCACTCTGCGCTTCCGCACCAAGGGCGACGCCAACGACGCCGAGGACGGCAGCCTCGTCCATTATAAAAACGTCATCGGCACCCCGGTGTTTGCCATCCCCAAGCTGGGCTACGCAGCCAATTACATCCAGCATCCCCCCGGCCTGTACGTGGCCATCTCCGCCGGGGCCGTCCTGCTGCTGACCTTCCTGCCGGACCTGCTCTCCGGCGGCTCCGGCAAGGAGCAGGGCAAGCGCATCCGTCAGGACAGTCAAAAGGCATAGATCCGTCGGTCCTGCCGCAAGGCTCACCATATCATTTGTTATCATTTTATGCAGGAGGAAAAACCATGAAAGCAAGGAACCGCATCAAACCCCTGTTGACCCTGTGCTGCGCCCTGCTGCTGGTAGCCGCCGGTGTGTTCGGCACGCTGGCCTACCTCACCGGCACAGACACGGTCAACAACACCTTCACCGTCGGCAACGTGAAGATCACGCTGGACGAGGCCAAGGTGACCACCGACGGCACGCCTGTGGAGGGCGCTGACCGTGTGAAGGCCAACGAGTACCATCTGCTCCCCGGCCACACCTACACCAAGGACCCCACCGTCACCGTTGAGGAGGGCAGCGACCTGAGCTACGTCCGCATGAAGGTCACCTTCAACAACGCCACGGACATCATCGCCCTGTGTACTGACCCCGAGTTTGCCGAGGACGGCCCCACCGGTGTGGAGAACGCCTATCCCCTGATCCGCATGGTGAACTTCGTGGAAGCCAACGCCGCCAAGTGGGACGGCATCATCCCCGATAACATGATGGACACCGAGGAAATGCTGGCCAATGCCAAGTACTTCGTCTACGACAAGCCCACTGACACTCTGACCTACTATTTCTATTACAACGAGACCGTTGCCGCCCCCGACGGTGATGTGGTCCTGCCTGTCCTGTTTGACAAAGTGACCCTGCCCGAGTGGGTCACCAACGACCAGCTGGCCACTCTGGAGAATTTCCAGATCACCGTGGTGGCCGAGGCCATTCAGGCCGACGGCTTCGCCAATGCCGGCGCCGCTTGGGCCGCCTTCCATGGCTGATTTTCCCCCCCGGTTTCGACGGCACATGGGCTGCGCCCCACGCCGTGGAAATAACTTATAGTTTGCAAGAAAGGAAGAAGCAAGTATGAAAAAGAAAGCTCTGGCGCTGGTTCTGGCTCTGACCCTGTTGGTGGCCGGTATCGTCGGCGGCACGCTGGCTTGGCTGACCGATCAGACCGCCGAGGTGAAGAACACCTTCACCGTGGGCGATATCAACATCGGCCTCACCGAGACCACCACAGACTACAAGATGGTTCCCGGCAACACCATCGCCAAGGACCCCACCGTCACCGTCAAGGCCAATTCCGAAGCCTGCTGGCTGTTCGTGAAGGTCACGGAGTCTGCTGACCTGAAGGACTTCATCACCTATGCCATTGCTGAGGGCTGGACGGAGCTGAAAGCTGGTGTCTACTATCGTGAAGTTCCCGCCTCCGCCGCCGACCAGACCTTCTCCGTGCTGGCAGACGATGCCGTCACTGTGAACACCACTGTTACGAGGACTATGCTCGAAACCGCCAAGACGGATGCCCCCACCCTGACCTTTAAGGCCTACGCCATCCAGAAGGATCACTTCGCCACGGCTGATGCCGCTTGGGCCGAGGTCAGCAAGTAACCAAGTGATCCCTTGCACATTCCGATACCCAAAAATCAAACAAAAAGGAGAGTCATTACATGAAAAAGAAGATCACTGCCCTGTTCCTGTGCGTGGCGCTGGCCGCCATCGCCATCGTCGGTGCCTCTCTGGCCTACTTCACCGACACCGACAACGAAACCAACACCTTTGCCGTGGGCAACGTCAAGATTGACCTGATCGAGCAGGAGCGTGGCGAGAATGGCCTTCAGCCCTTCACGCAGAACAAGAAGCTGTCCCCCATCGTCGGCTCTGCACAGGGCGAGAAGGATGAGCTGGGTATGCCCACCGCCAAGAACTACGTGGACAAGATGGTCACCGTCCGGAACACCGGCTCCGAGAAGGCCTATATCCGTGCCTACTTCGCCATCCCCGCCGCTCTGGACGACGGCTATGAGACCTTCAACGCCGGCATGAACGTCCTGCACTTCAACTTCGGCAACAAGGTCGTTGACGGCAATATCACCTCCACTGAGGGCGTTGAGTGGATCTGGACGCATGGCAACAAGTGGAACTACTTCGAGACCACCATGGACGGCATCAAGTACAATGTCTACTTCGCCGACTACTATCAGGCCGTTGAGGCCGGTGCCACCACCGAGCAGCTCGTTCAGGGCGTGTATCTCGACAAGTCCGTCGATTTTGGCAAGGATGGCAAGTGCTACGCCTTTGGCGAGGAAGTCACTCTGGACGAGGGCTGGGATTGGAGCAGCGTCTCCTGCCCCGTGTTTGCCGTAGCCTGTCAGGCCGAGGGCTTTGACAGCGCTGCCGAGGCTATGAACGCCGCCTTCGGCGCCAACTACGATCCTTGGGGCGGCGACGCCACCAACTGGCAGTAATTTCCCAACAAGAAGCAGATCGGCTTCCCTGACTTCGCTATCTCCTCCCTATTTTTTTGCGGCACGGGTCCTGTGATCCGGCTGATCCCGGCACGCCTGTTACCAGCGGGTCGTGTTGGGGGCGGGGAGTCCCCTGTGGGCCCCCTGCCACCCCGGTGAACCTGTTACCAGCGGGAACACCGGCGGCCGTGGCCTCTCCGGAGGCCCGGCCAAACCAGGGCAGCTGTTACCGGCAGCTGCACCGGTTTGACCGCTGCGGTCAACCACCTTCTCTGTCCTCCCTATGGAGGCTGACCATAGACAGGAAAGGAGCAACCACATGAAACGAAAGCTGTTATTACTGTCGGTGCTGGCCATCTGCGTGGCCACGCTGGCAGCCGGAACGCTGGCGTATTTCAGCGCCGACGGAACGGCACGCAATGTCATCACCACCGGCAATGTCTCCATTGCTGTGGAGGAGTGGGCGAATGCGGATAAGACCCAGCCCTTCGAGGATCTTACCGGCATCATGCCCGGCACCACCGTCACCAAAATTGCCGAGGTCCGCAACACCGGCGAAGCCGACGCATGGATCCGTGTCCGCCTCACCGGCGACATCCGCCTCACCGGCGACGGCACGCCGGATCCCTCGCTGGTAAAGCCTGACCTCAACACCACCGACTGGACGCTGGGTCTCGACGGCTACCTCTACTGCAACAAGGCCATCCGCCCCGGCGAGACCACCGCCCCTCTGTTCACCTGCGTCACCTTTGACGCCGGTATGGGCAACGAGTATCAGAACGCCACCGCCACAGTCCATGTGGCCGCCGAGGCTGTCCAGACTGCCAACAACGGCGTCACCGCTCTGGAGGCGCTGGGCTGGCCAACGCAGGGTTAAGGAGGTGCGGCACATGAAAAAAATGCGGCATATGAAGAGAAAAGCCCTTGTGGCGCTGGTGCTGTCTGTCACCATGCTGCTGACCCTGATGCCCGGTCTGGTCTTTGGTGTCTCCGACGATCAGGGTGACCCGGACACCGTCAGCTCCTCCATCGACTACCCCACCGTGAATTTCACCGACGTGGCCCCCTTCCTGCCCCCGGTCAGCGGTGCCGCCCCCCGGCGCTCCCCGACCCGTGCCGCCGGTGATGCCAATACCGGCAGCGATAACGGCAATAACGGCATGGCAGTCAACAAGACCTCCGTTTATAACGAGGATACCGGTGCCTATGACATCACGCTGGAGGCCTACGCCACCGGCAGCAAGATCATCCATACCGTCACCAGCGACGTTCCCACGGACGTCATTCTGGTCTTGGATCAGTCCGGCTCTATGGGGGATGATATGGGGCAACTGGTCTACACGGCCTACTCCGGCAATACCCGTCAGAACAGCGATCTCTATGAGAAGCAGGATAACCTCTGGTATAAGCTCTCCGATGGCAGCTATGTCGCCGTTACCGTCACCTCCCGGAATGACAGCATCCAATACACCCCCATCACCAACGGAAGAAATAACGAGGATTATGATTGGTGGTCCGACTCAACATACACAAATCTCTGGGATAACAAAGATGACCTTTACGCCAAGATCAATGGCGAATACCAGAAGGTCACCGTGCGTCGTTCCGGTTACGGAAACAACCGCACCTACACCTATACCCTCCCGGATGGCACGCAGATCGCATCCAGTCGAGGCGATGATGCAGCACCTGCCATCAGCAGCACAGACGATGGCTATCTCTATCTCGCATCCATCGATACCACTCAGACCGTCTATACCTACACCTATACCGATGCCAACGGCACGGTGCAGACCATCGGCACCTCCACAGGCGACAGCACCAACTTCACGGCTGCCACGCTTTACAGCCGCAGCACCACAGATAGCGGCATCACCCGTCTGGAAGCCCTGAAAAATGCCGCCGCCACCTTTGCAAATGCCGTGGAGGAGAAGGCCAAGGGCGCTGACGGCACCCTCGGCACCGAGGACGACATCTCCCACCGCATCGCCGTGGTGGGCTTCGCCAGCAAGTCCGGCTACGGCGACAACACGGAGCTGCTGTCCATCGCCGGAAGCAACAGCGGCAGCGTGGGCGTGGCCTATCACAACATCACCGACCAGAACCTCAAGGACGTTCTTCAGAAAGTGGACACCTCCGCCGGTCAGACTATGGTCTCCACCGCCATTGATGCTCTGGCCGCCAGCGGCGCCACCCGGACGGATCTGGGTCTGGACATGGCCCAGCGCATCCTCTCCGCCAACCCCGTGCAGCCTAACGAAAAGCGCAACCGTGTGGTCATCGTCTTTACGGACGGCGCCCCCACCAGCTTCAACGGCTTCGAGAAGGATGTCGCCGACAACGCCATCACCTATGCCGGCACCATCAAGGCCACCGGAGCCACCGTCTACACCATCGGCATCTTCGCCGGAGCCGACGCCACTAGTGCCGGCACCGAGCCAAGCGGCGACCTCGATCAGAACAGCCGCTCCCTGAACAGCGCCTGCAACTGGTTCATGCAGCAGGTGTCCTCCAACAACGGCACGTCCTGCACCCCCAGCTACTACTTGTCTGCGGCGGACGCCGGTTCCCTCAGCAACATCTTCCAGCAGATCTCCGACAACATCGAGACCGGCGGCTCCTCCTCCACCCTGACGGAGGGATCCGTAGTCCGGGATATCATCTCCCCCCAGTTCACCCTTCCGGCCGGAAGCACCGCCTCTGATATCATGCTGGAGACCTACGCCTGCACCGGTAAGGACGGCGACACCTACACATGGCGCCAAAACGGCACCGCCATGGGCGCCACTGCCGCAATAGACGGCAATAGCGTCAGCGTCACAGGCTTTGACTTCTCCGAGAACTACGTGGGTACCGTCACCGATCACGGCAGCGTCAGCTACCGGGGTCATAAGCTGGTCATCCGCTTCAGCGTCAAGCCTCAGCCCGGCTTTCTGGGCGGCAACAATGTCCCCACCAACGCCGGGGCCGGCGTCTATGAAAACAAAGACTCCGAGACCCCTGTCCGGGAGTTCCCCCAGCCCACGGTAAACGTCCCCATCCAGCCCGTCACCGTTGCAGCGCAGGACTATAACGTCTATCTGCTGGGCGGTCTCACTGCCAGCCAGCTGCAAAGCGTCTCCACCGTGCAGGTGGGCAGCATCTCTCTGGATCTGACCAAGGCCACCGACTCCGATCGCCCCTACGGCTTGGAGCCGTGGCAGACCGCCTACGTGGATATCACCGTCTCCCTCACAGGCCCGGACGGCAGCCCCGTCACCGACCTGACCCAGCTGCGGGCGGACACCTCCTACGCCGTCTCTGTCACGGTATCCCCCAAAACGGAGCCGCAGGCGGATTCCAGCGGCACACCGGCCGCCAAACAGAGCGGCAGCGCCACCGGCAAGGTCAACGTCTTTAAGCCGGCGCTCACCTACGAGGACGGCACCGTCTGCTACGGCGACACCTTCGATAGGGCCACGCTGCCCGGTTACCGCACCTCCACCAGCTGGTTCCACAATGGCACCGACGCTGCCACCGTATCCATGACCGGCGCCGAACCCAAGCTGAACTCTGCTTACAGCTACGACACCACCCTTCTGACGGACATCGTGAACACCAAGCAGGACATCCCCGTGAAGGCCACCATCTCCATCGGTGACACCAACATCACCGCCAATACCACCTTCCTGCACACGAGCTGCGCCGGAGAGACCTGGAGCCACACCAGCGGCGACCCCGCCTTCCTGCTCCACGTCAGGACCTGCACCCTGACCGTCACCAAGACCGGCGGCGCTGACGGCGAACCCTATGTGTTCAACGTCTGCCGCAACGGTGATCTCTACACCCAAGTCACGGTGGTGGGCAGCAGCAGTGTCTCCCTCTATGAGCTTCCGGTGGGCAAATACACCATTGCGGAGGACACCGGCTGGAGCTGGCGCTACGACGCCGCCTACGACCCCGATAAGCCGGACGGCTGCACCCTCACCGTCGGCCGCAATAGCGGCAGCATCACCTGCACCAACACCCTGAAGAATGACCGCTGGCTCAACGGCTTCAGTGATGTTATCGCCAATATCTTCGGGATCCGACACTGAGAAAGGAGGAACTGTTTGTGGCACGCAGAAAATATCCTTCGCCCCGGAAGACGGGTGCGCTGCTTCTGACGCTGGTTCTGCTGGCGCTGGCCCTCACCGGCGCCACGCTGGCGTATCTCATCACCCATACGGACCCCGTCCCCAACCGGTTCACTCCCGCCCATGTGTCCTGCAACGTCACGGAGGACTTTAACGGCACGACCAAGAAGAACGTCAACGTCACCAACACCGGTGACATTGACGCCTACCTCCGGGTGAAGCTGGTGACCTACCGGGTCAATGACGACGGCCAACACATCGGCGGCACGGCAGCCATCCCCGCCTTCACCCCCGGCGACGGCTGGGTAAAGTATGGCGACTATTACTACTACACCTACCCCGTGGCCCCCGGTCAGCAGCCCGAAACCCCGCTCATTGACAGCCTGACCCTCACCGGCAGCTACAACGATGCCGACGGCGGCAAGCAGGCGCTGGAGATCATGGCGGAGGCGATCCAGAGCGCCCCGGAGGAGGCTGCGGGGCAGGCTTGGGGCGTCACCATCACGCCGGGCCGAGTGGCCCAGTATCAGTAAGGAGGGGACGGCATGAAACGAAAAAACATCTGTTCTCTGGCGTTGACGCTGCTGATGCTCCTGTCCTGTCTCTGCACCGCCTACGCCGATACCGGCTCCGTCACCTATGACGGCGACGCTCAGAGCTTCGTGTTCCTTCCCGGCAGCGACTACTCCCCCTCCGACCTGTTCCCGGACTTTAAGGGCGTCATGCCCGGCGACCGGCTTACCCAGACCCTGCGTCTGCGAAACGACAGCGGCCATCGGGTGCGGCTGTACCTGCGCTCTCTGGGGTCCGAGTCCGGTTCCGAGGAATTTCTCTCTCAGATGACCCTGACGGTGCAGGCTCCCACCTCCACCCTTTTCGATGCCCCTGCCCATGAGACGGCTCAGCTGACGGATTGGACGGAGCTGGGGACCATCGCCCCCGGCGGCGATCTGGAGCTCACCGTGACCCTGAACGTCCCCCTGACCATGGGCAACGATTTCCGATCCGCTATTGGCTATCTGGACTGGCAGTTCAAGGCTCAGGAGCTGGAGGACCCCACGCCCCCCACCGGCGACGTCTACGTTCCCCCCCTGTGGCCGCTGATGGCCATTCTCTCCATGGGCGGCATCGCCTTCCTCCTGAGCCGCAGAAAGCACCGGGAGGAGCCGTAATTTTCCGCATGAAAAGAGACTGCCGAACCCCTTCGGCAGTCTCTTTTTCTGTCTATCTCCCTGTCAGGGGCATGGGAAAGCCCAGCCACGGGGTCTCCTTGGGCGGCAGTTTGGAAAACCGCATGGCCGCCCCGGTCTGCGGATGGGTAAACTCCAGCCGCCACGACCACAGGGCGATGCTTTCCCCTTCCTCTCCCCCGCCGTATTTCCGGTCCCCCACCAGTGGAAACCCACGGGAGGCAAACTGCACCCGAATTTGATGGGTCCGCCCGGTGTGCAGCCGGATACGCACCAGTGACAGCCCCTCCCGGCTCCCCAGCACCTCATAGGACAGCTCCGCCGGGCGCACGTTCTTCCCCGGCTCCGCCGCCACATAGGTACGCCGCCGGACGGGATCCCGCCCCAGCAGGTCCGTCATCACGCCCCCCTCCGGCACGCCGTGGACCACCGCCAGATACTCCTTGCCGAAGGTACGGCTGCGGAGCTGCTCCGACAACAGGGAGGCCGCCTTGGCCGACCGGGCGTAGACCATCAGCCCGCTGACGGCGGCATCCAGCCGGTGTACCGTGCGGATGCAGGGGGTCCCCAGCTCCTGCCGCAGCAGCTGGGGCATCCCGCCGGGCTCGTCGGTGCTCAGCACCCCGGCAGGCTTCACCGCCACCACGATGCGTGGGTCTGCGTAAACGATCTCCATGGGGCATCTCTCCCTTACCATTCATCTTCTATCCCCTATCCTACCACATCCCGTCTCCGCTTGCAAGAAAGCCCTTTCCATCTGCCGCCAGGCGTGCTATAATGGCACCAAACCATCAGAATACAGGAGGGGATTGCCGTGAAAAAGACCGTTTTGAGGAAATATGCCCAGCTGATCGCCGCCTCCGGCGTCAATGTGCAGCCGGGTCAGGAGGTGTTCATCGCTGCCGATCTGGATCAGCCGGAGTTTGTGAAGCTGCTGGTGGAGGAGTGCTATAAGCGCAAGGCCAAGAAGGTGGTGGTGGACTGGAGCTATCAGCCCCTGCAAAAGCTCCACTACCGCTATCGGACCCTGACCACCCTCTCCAAGCTTGATAACTACGAGGAAGCCCGCTGGCAGCACTATGTGGATACCATACCCTGCCGCATCTACCTGCTCAGCGAGGACCCCGACGGTCTGAAGGGCATCGATCAGGAGAAGATGGCCAAGAGCCAGCAGCGGCTGTACCCCGTCATCAAGAAATACCGGGATCAGATCGAGAATAAGTACCAGTGGTGCATCGCCGCCGTCCCCGGCGCCGCATGGGCTAAAAAGCTGTTCCCGGAGCTGCGGACCAGTCAGGCCATCGAGAAGCTGTGGGAGGCCATCCTGTCCACCAGCCGGGTGGACGAGGACCCCGTGGCGGCATGGGAGGCCCACAACAAGGACCTCCATGACCGGTGCCGGTACCTCAGCGGTCTGGGCATCCGGGAGCTGCGCTACAAGAGCGCCAACGGCACGGACTTCACCGTGGGCATGATCCCGGAGGCGCAGTTCTGCGGCGGCGGCGAGACCAGCCTGCAGGGCGTCTTCTTCAATCCCAACATCCCCACGGAGGAGTGCTTCATCTCCCCCATGAAGGGCGTGGCCGAGGGGATCGTCTACGCCACCAAGCCCCTGAGCTATCAGGGTCAGCTCATCGACGGTTTCTGGATCCGCTTCCACGAGGGTAAGGCGGTGGAGTGGCACGCCGAGGTCAACAACGACCTGCTGACCAAGCTCATCACCATGGACGAGGGCAGCTGCTATCTGGGCGAGTGTGCACTGGTCCCCTTCGACTCCCCCATCAACCGGACGGGTCTGCTGTTTTATAACACCCTCTTCGATGAAAACGCCTGCTGCCATCTGGCGCTGGGCATGGGCTTTGCCGATACCATCCGGGACTTCCAGAACAAGACGCTGGAGGAGTGCCGGGCGCTGGGTGTCAACGACTCCATGATCCACGAGGACTTCATGATCGGCTCGGCGGACCTCTCCATCGACGCCGTGTGCGACGGCGGCAAGGTGGTCCCCATCTTCCGCAATGGCACATGGGCTTTTTGACCGCCACCTTTTTCAGAGACTGTACCCTGTTTTTGCAAAGAAGGATCCGGAGAAAGAAAATGGATGATGCGTTCATCCAATCATTGCAGATAACCCAAGGGAGGGAGGAGCGCTGCTCCTCCCTCCCTTGGGTTTGCTTTTCGTTTTTTATGCTGCTTTTTCTCTTCCACGAAATTTTTTCTCCCAACGGAGGATCTTCCACCGCAGAAAAAATCCTCCGTGGGAAAATGGCTCACCGGCGGGACAAATTTTTCTATGTGGAACAAGTCCCGGTTTGGGAGACGGCGGCGTGTCCCATGGGACAAAAACGGTATTCCTTCGCACGTCAGGTCCCGGTCCGATATGGGGCGAGTGGACGAGCAAAAAATGTCCAAGCTCTCAGCGCTGATACTCAAATTCCAGGTCGTACATGGAGACGATATCCCCGTCCTGGATCCCCATCTGCTCCAGCTGATCGAACAGACCCGACTGGCGCAGAACCTTATCGAAGTACATCCGGCTCTCATAGTCGGAAAAATTGATGTTGCCCATGAGCCGCTGGAGCCACGGCCCCTCCACCAGCCAGGTGTGGTCATCCCGGTGGATATCCAGCGGGGCGGTGGTATCCACCTCCGGCGGGCGGGGTACATACTCCGGCTCATAGACAGTCACCGGCGGCAGCTCCGCCAAGCGGCGGGCGATGGCCTGCACCAGCTCACGGGTCCCCTGATGGGTGGCGGCGGACATGGCCATGAACTCATAGCCCGCCTCCTGCACATGGGAGCGGAAGGTCTCCAGCTGGTCAGGGTCCGCCAACAGATCCGTCTTGTTGGCCACCACGATCTGGGGCCGCTGGGCCAGCTCTGGGCTATACTGCTTCAGCTCGGCGTTGATGGCGTCAAAGTCCGCTATGGGGTCCCGGCCCTCGCTGCCGGAGACATCCACCAGATGCACCAGCAGGCGGCAGCGGTCGATGTGCCGCAGGAAGTCGTGGCCCAGCCCGGCCCCCTCGCTGGCCCCCTCGATGATGCCGGGGATATCCGCCATAACGAAGGACACGCCCTCATCCACATACACCACGCCCAGATTGGGATAGAGGGTGGTGAAGTGGTAGTTGGCGATCTTGGGATGGGCCTTGCTGACCACGCTCAGAAGGGTGCTCTTGCCCACGTTGGGAAAGCCCACCAGACCCACGTCCGCCAACAGCTTCAGCTCCAGCACCACGTCGTGGCTCTCGCCGGGAAGACCCGCCTTGGCGAAGCGGGGTACCTGCCGGGTGGGGGTGGCGAAGTGCTGGTTGCCCCAGCCGCCCCGTCCGCCCTTGCAAAGGACGAAGGGCTCGCTGTCGGACATATCCTTGATGATCTCGCCGGTCTCGGCATCCCGGATGAGCGTGCCTCTGGGGACCCGGATGGTCAGGCTCTGGCCGTCCTTGCCGCTCTTGCGGCCGCCCTGGCCGTCTACACCGGGGGCCGCCACATATTTGCGCTTGTAGCGGAAGTCCATCAGGGTGGACATATTGTCATCCACCTGCACGATGATGCTGCCGCCGTCGCCGCCGTCGCCGCCGTCAGGGCCGCCGGCGGCCACATATTTCTCCCGGTGGAAGGCCACGGCTCCGTTACCGCCGTTGCCGGCCCGGACGGTGATGCGGGCTTTATCGATGAATCCATTTGCCATAATGCTACCTCGTTTATCTGAAAATGTGTATTCTACTCCAGTATGTCCTATTTTAGCGGAAAAACGCCCTACCGTCAAGGGCGGGGCGCAGGAGAAAACAGGTGCGGCCTGCGGGGAAAACTCTTGCAGATACACGGAAAAGGAGGACAGGCGTTTGCCTGTCCTCCTTTTGAAGTCAGAAGGTAACTCCGTCAGCGGGGCTCATCGGAGAAGCGGATGACGTCATTGGGGGTGCAGCCGATAATGCGGCAGAGCTTTTCCAGCGTGACCATGGTGATGTTGCGGCCCTTTTTCAAAGCGTCCAGCGTCTTGTTATCCACGCCGCTCTTCAGCAGCTGGTACTGGGAGACGCCACGGCGCTGCATAGTTTCCCACAGGGGGCTGTAATCAAACATCACGGTCACCACCTTTCTTCTCAAATCATTATAGAAAGAATAGCAGAAAAACCATATTGTGGATATAGTCACAATATGGTACAATAGAAAAGGGTGATTATTTTGGCTGATTATAAAGAGATGTATTTGACCATGATGCGGGCAGCTGAACAAGCGATCAATATTCTGATCGCCGCACAGCAGGCGTGTGAAGAAGCCTATTTGCAGGAAGATGCTCCCCATATATTTTGAATCCGATAACGCAAAACAGGAATCAGGAGGACAGGCGTTTGCCTGTCCTCCTGATTCCTGTTGGGTAAAGGATATACGGTTTTCATGCCAAGGGCGTTACTCCAGTGCGTCACGGCTCTCGAACACGTCACGAATGGAGCCGCTGCGGTCGATCTCCGGCTCCGGCTGGGGCTGCTTGCTCATTTGCAGCTCCTGCCACTTGGCCTTGTCGATGAGCAGCTGGCGGGGCTTGGAGCCCTCGAAGGGGCCGACGATGCCCCGCTCCTCCATCTGATCCACCAGACGGGCGGCACGGGAATAGCCCAGCTTCAGGCGGCGCTGGAGCATGGAGACGGAGGCCTGTCCCGTTTCCAGAACCACCTCCACGGCAGCGGGCAGCAGCTCGTCGCCATCCTCCTGTGCCTCGGCGGGTTCGGCAGAGGTCTTTCCTCCGCCGCCCTTTTCCTTCTCCTTCACCGCCTGCTCGATCTTGTCCATGACCTCACGGGAGTACTCCGCCTCGCCGGTGGTCTTGACGAAGCCCACCACCCGCTCGATCTCCTCCGGAGTGATGAAACAGCCCTGCACACGGGTGGGCTTTCCGGCCCCCAGCGGGGCATAGAGCATATCGCCCTTGCCCACCAGCTTTTCGGCGCCGGTGGTATCCAGGATGATGCGGGACTCCAGCGAGGAGGCCACGGCGAAGGCGATGCGGCTGGGGATATTGGCCTTCATCAGGCCGGTAATGACGTCGGAGGAGGGACGCTGGGTGGCGATGACCAGATGCATCCCGGCGGCACGGCCCATCTGGGCCACCCGGCAGATGGACTCCTCCACCTCCTTGGCAGCCACCAGCATCAGGTCCGCCAGCTCGTCGATGACCACCACCACCGTGGGCATGGTCTTGAGTTCCTCGTCCTGCCGGGCCAGCGCATTATAACCCGCCAGATCCTTGACCCCGTGCTCGGAGAAGAGCTTATAGCGCTTCATCATCTCGAACACCGCCCATTGCAGGGCTCCGGCGGCCTTTTTGGGGTCCGTCACCACGGGGATCAGCAGGTGGGGGATGCCGTTATAGGGGGCCAGCTCCACCATTTTGGGGTCCACCATGATGAAGCGGACCTCCTCCGGGGTGGACTTATAGAGGATGCTGACGATGAGGGAATTGGTACACACGGACTTACCGGAGCCGGTGGTACCGGCGATGAGCACATGGGGAAGCTTGCCGATATCCCCCACGATGCAGCTGCCGCCGATGTCCTTGCCCACGGCGAAGGCCACCGGGGACTTATGCTCCGTGAAGGTGCGGGACTCCACCACGTCCCGGATGCGGACGGGGGTGACGGCCCGGTTAGGGACCTCGATGCCCACCACGGAAATTTTATTGGGGATGGGGGCGATGCGGACGCCGCTGGCCCCCAGTGCCAGCGCAATGTCATCGGCGAGGTTGGTGATCTTGGACAGCTTCACCCCCTGCTCCAGCGTGAACTCATAGCGGGTGACGCTGGGGCCGTGGACCACAGCGCCGGGGCGGGCGTCCACACCGAAGCTCTGAAGGGTCTGTGCCAAGCGCTGGGAGTTACTCCGCAGCTCAGCCCCCACCTCCGTATAGTTGTCGGCGGTATTCTCATCCAGAAGCGTGATGGGGGGATACTGGTACGCCTCCTCCGGCTGGGCCAGCTCCTGCTCCACCGCAGCGGTCACCTCCTCGGTGGCGTCCTGCACCTCCTGCGCCGTGACGGAAGGCTTGTCCGCTTCATGGGGCTTAGCCACAGGGGCGGGGGCAGCAGACGCTGCCGGTGGGGAAGTAACGGGAGCGGCGGGGGCCACGGGGGCGGCTTCCTCCGCAGGCTCACCCCGCAGCACCTGATCCGGGGTGCGGACAGTGCTGCTCTTACGGGAAAAGAAGGGCTTCTTCTCCTTGGGGGCAAAGGCGGGTTCCTCCGGCCGGGGCTGCGGCTGCTTGGCGGGTGGCTCGTCGTCCAGGGGGATATCGATGACGGCACGGCGGCGGGGCCGCTTCTCCGCCGGTTTCTCCTTCTCACGGGCGGGGGGGACTTCCTCCGGGATGTCCTCCCGCTCCGCCTCCCGGCGCTCCTGCGCCCGGCGGACGGCGTCCTTGGGGGAGAAGTGCAGCGCCAGACACAGGGCCGCCAGCAGCATGAGGAGGAACAGGATCAGAGACAGCACCTTGCCGAATACGGCGGAGAAGCCCACGGCCAAACCGCCGGACAGGGCGCCGCCGCTTTGCAGGGACCGGCCGGAGAGCCACAGCTCCCGCAGGCCGGTGAGGCCCGGCTCATAGGAGCGGGCGCACAGCAGCAGATGCAGGCCGCAGCCGGTGAGCACCGGCACCAGCAGCGTACATACGGAGCGCAGGGTAGCTGGGCGGTCCCGGTGGGTCAGCAGCAGGAGGCCTGTCAGCAGCAGGGCCGGGGCCGACAGCCAGTAGCCGTAACCCAGCAGCCCCTTCAGCAGGCCGCCGAAGAAGGTGATGAACAGGGCCTCCTCCTGAAAATAGGACACGACGGCGCACAGGGCCAGCAGCAGGCAGACACCGCCGGCGATCTCCCGGCCGTAGGTAGGGGCAGGAGGGGGCGGCGTGCGGGTATTCTTTTTTGCGGGTTGCGAGGTTTTCTTCTTTTTGGGTGCAGCAGCCATGCGGACTTCCTTTCGTGCAAGAGAACGGGTGTTACTTGACGGCGTTCAGAATGAGGGTAGCCAGACCGGCGGCCCAGCAATAGTAGGCGAAGGCACCGAAGCGGCCCTTGTCAGCGATCATCTTCAGCAGGCGGATGCACAGGTAGCCGGAGACGGCAGCCACCACCACGCCCGCCAGATACACCGGCAGCTGGCTCCAGTCCACGCCGCCGGTGAGGGCATCCTTCAGACTGAGGATATTAGCACCCAGCACGGCGGGGATGGACAGCAGGAAGGAAAAGCGCACGGCAAACCTCCGCTCGAAGCCCACGAAGCAGCCGGTGGTGATGGTCATGCCGGAGCGGGAGATGCCGGGGACCGTGGCGATGGCCTGACTGACGCCCACCACCAACACATCCAGCACCGTGGCGCTGCGGGCATCCTTGCGGCCCTTGCGGGCCCGGTCGCTGAAAAACAGCAGGAAGCCGGTGACGATCAGGGCGGCGCCGATGAATACCATACTGTTCTTCAGGCCCTCCACCGTGTCCTTGATAGGCAGGATGGCAAACAGGGGCAGCGTACCCAAAATGATCAGCAGGATCAGGCGGCGGGCCGGGGGTACCGGCGTAGGGGTGCTGTGGTGGACCAGATCACCGATGCCGCAGAAAAATTCCCGCACCATGTCGCAGATGTCCTGCCAATAGGCCACGAACACCGCCACCAGCGTGCCCAGATGCAGCAGTACGTCGTAGAAGGCGGGGACCTCGGCGTTGATGTTCAGCAGATTCTGGGCAATGGCCAGATGGCCGGAGCTGGAGATGGGCAGAAATTCCGCCACGCCCTGGATCAAGCCCAGAAGAATAGATTGCAGAAAGGTCATAGGTTTTCTCCTTATTTGAAGTTCTATCAGGGGGTATGGCCCCGTATTGTTGGAGGGGGTACGTTTTATCATACCACAGGCGGGCAAAAAATACCACCCCTTTTCCTCGACAATCTGCGGGATGGCCGCAGGAGCCATTCTTATCAAAAGAAAGAAGGCCCACCGGATGGCGGGCCTTCTTCACCGTGTGCGGTACACGGGATCAGAATGTGATGGCCTGAAGCTCTTTCAGGCACTTCTGACACACGTTCTTCCCCCGAAACTCCGATACGCCCCGGCTGCTGTTGCAGAAAATGCAGTTGGGCCGGAATTTTCGCAGGACAATGGATGCGCCGTCCACGTAGATCTCCAGCGGATCACGCTCGGAAATATCCAGCGTGCGCCGCAGCTCTACGGGCAGGACGATGCGTCCCAACTCATCCACTCTTCTGACGATACCGGTTGCTTTCACAGTGATCTCCCCTTCTTTGCTCCTCAATTTTAGCGTCTCCGTGGGATTCGTTTATATTATGCCGTAAATTTACATACTTGTCAACCAAATGATAAAATCTGTCTGGATAGATGTAATAAAATATGTCGGTGCGGCGTATACATCCATGAGGTGACAAGGATGGCGATGGCGTGGATCTGGACGGGAATGGCTGTGGTCAGCGTGGTGTGCGGCGCCGTATACGGGCGCATGGAGGCCGTCAGTGCGGCGGCGCTGGAGGGGGCCGGGCAGGCGGTCCGGCTGTGTCTCTCCATGGCGGGGATGCTGTGCCTGTGGACGGGACTTATGGAGGTCATGGACCGGTGCGGGCTGTCCCGGCGGCTGGGACGGCTGTTCCGTCCGGTGCTGCGGCGGCTGCTGCCCCAGGCCAGCCGGGATCCGGAGACGCTGGCAGCGGTGACGGCCAATGTGTCGGCCAATCTGCTGGGGCTGGGCAACGCCGCCACGCCCATGGGTATCCGGGCGGCCTGCCGTATGGCACGAGGGACGGAGGGCGTGGCCAGCGACGAGCTGTGCCGGTTGGTGGTACTGAACACCGCCTCCATCCAGCTGCTGCCCACCACGGTGGCCAGCATCCGGGCCGTCTGCGGCAGCGCTGCGCCGCTGGATATCCTGCCGGCGGTGTGGGTCAGTTCCCTGCTGTCGGTAACGGCGGGGCTGGCGGCGGCGAAGCTGCTGGAGCGGCTGGGAAGGCGGCGGACATGACGGACTGGGTGATCCCCTGTCTGCTGGCGGGGGTGGCGGCGGCAGCCATGGGGCGGAGGACCGATGTCTACGGCGCCCTCACCGACGGGGCGGCGGAGGGGCTGCGGGTGCTGGGGCGCATCCTGCCGGCGCTGGTGGTGCTGCTGTCGGCGGTGCAGATGTTCCGGGCCTCCGGAGCCATGGAGCTGCTGACGGGGCTGCTGTCGCCGGTGCTGGAAGGGCTGGGCATCCCGCCGGAGACGGCGGTGCTGCTGTTGGTGCGGCCCGTCAGCGGCTCCGGGGCGCTGGCGGTGGGCAGCCAGCTGATGGAGCAGTACGGACCGGACTCCTACATCGGGCGGGTGACGGCGGTGATGCTGGGATGCTCGGAGACGACGTTTTACACCGTGGCGGTCTACTACGGTGCTGCGGGCATCCGCCGCACCCGCCACACCGTCCCCGCGGCGCTGGCAGCGGATGCGGCGGCCTTCATCGCCGCCGCATGGGCGGTGCGGGTGTTCTTTCCGTAAGGGCGGCTCTCCCGGTGGTGGGGCAGAAAAAAGGAGGCTGGGGACTCGTAGTCCCCAGCCTCCTTTTGTATCTCGATCGTTTTTCAGGGCTTATCTGCCGATGGGCAGTTAGCGGTACAGAGCTTCCACAGGCCACGCAGCAGCAGATCCTCGTCGCAGACGGCCTCCCGGCGGCACAGGGGCGCCACGAAGCGGCCCAAGCCACCGGTGATCGCCAGTGTGCAGGGACAGCCCAGCATGCCCACCATCAGATAAGCTCCGGCGCTGGCATAGCCCGCCTGCTGCGCCCACTGATGGATAAGGGACATGAAAAACAGTCGGCAGCCCAGCACAAGGGGGATCAGAACCAGTGAGACGGAAAAGGGGCCGAAACGGATGGCGCTGCCCACAAGCCGGAGCACCGCAGCGATGGCGGCAAGGAGTCCGCCTCCTGCGATACACGGTGTGGTTTTTTCCATAGGACTTTCCTCTGCTGCCGCTCCACCGGGACGGATGCAGCGCATTTCTTTTAATTTTTATATAGGTTGGGTCAGCGGCTCACCGGGCCGCTGCGGGGAAGGTGATGCGGATGACAGTCCCCTCGCCGGGCTTGCTGGTGAGGCGGATGTCGCCATGGTGATACTGCACGGCGTGCTTCACGATGGAGAGGCCCAGCCCCGTGCCGCCGGAGGCCTTGGAGTGGCTCTTATCCACCCGGTAGAACCGCTCGAACACCCGGCTCTGGTGCTCCGGGGCGATGCCGATGCCGGTATCCGACACCGTGACGGAGGAGATCCCGTTCTCCGAGGACACCTGCACCTTTACGGCGCCGTCGGGGACGTTATACTTGATGGCGTTGTCGCAGAGGTTGAAGATCACCTCATACAGCAGCCGCCGCACGCCGATGACCGGGGCGTGGCCGCCGTCCACCGACAGGGACACCTGCTGCTTGGCGGCGGCATCCTGCAGGTTGGTCACGGCCTCCTGACTCAGGGCCAGCAGGTCCACCGTCTCCGTGGGCATGGCATCCCCCTCGTCCAGCTGGGACAGGCGGATGATATCCTCCACCAGCGTTACCATGCGGGAGGCCTCGTCGTGGATATGGCCCACAAAGCGGGGCATATCCTCCGGCTTCACCATGCCGCTCTGGATCAGCTCGGCGCTGCCCACGATGCCCTGCAGGGGGGTCTTCAGTTCGTGGGAGACGTTGGCGGTGAACTCCCGGCGGTTGCGCTCGGCGTACTCCTGCTCTGTCACGTCGAAGGTCAGCAGCACCGTGCCCACCGTCTCGCCGCCGGACTGGATGCGGCTCGCATCCAGCTGGTACTCCCGGCCATTGCGCTGGCAGCGCAGTTGGCTGTGGCCCTCCTTCCGGGCCGTCTCCAGTGCAAGGCTCAGTTCATGGCTGCGGTCCACCGTCAGGAAGTCCCGGCCCACACAGCCGTTGTCCGCCTGAAAGAGCCTGCAGGCGGCGTGGTTGATGCTGAGCACCGTCCCTTTCTCGTCCAGCAGTACCAGACCCTCCTGCATACTGCCGGTGATCTGGGTGAACTCATCGGTCTTTTGCCGCAGGGTCCGCAGCTGGGCGTCGATCTCCTTGTGCTGGTAGTTGATGCGGCTCAGGAGAGGGGCCAGCTCCTCGTAGGCGTCGTTTTCCAGCGGGTGCTCCAGATCCAACCGGTTCAGGGGATCCACGATACGGCGGGACAGCCGCCCGGCCATGAGTCCGGCGAAGATCAGCGCCGCCGCCAGCACCACCAGCATGGGCTGGAGCATTCCCAGCGCCAGCATCCCGGCGGTGGCACGGCTGACGGAGATACGCAGCACCGTGCCGTCCGTCAGGCGGCGGGCCACATACAGGGTCTGCTGCAGAAGGGTATCGGAGTAGCGGCTGGATTCGCCGCTGCCGTTTTTCAGGGCCTCCTGCACCTCCTGACGGCCGGCGTGGTTCTCCATGGAGGCCACGTCCACCACCTGCGTATCATACAGCACCCGGCCGTCGGAGGCGATCCACGTCAGGCGGAACCGCTCCGCCGGAAGGCGCTCCAGATAGGCCGTACCGCCGTTTTCCACGCCGCTGACGGCGAGGCTCAATTCATCCTGTAATTGCTGCTCCTGCACACCGCCGAAGTAGCTGTACAGGCAGCCGGTCATGATGACCATGCCCGCCGCCAGCACTACGCCCGCCACCAGCAGAATGGAACGGAAAATCTTTCTTGTCATGCGCCTACCTCCAGCCGGTATCCCACATTCCGCACGGTCTGGATCATGCTGCCGCAGCTACCCAGCTTCTGGCGCAGGGTGCGGATGTGCATATCCACCGTCCGGGTCTCGCCGCAGTAATCCATGCCCCAGATCTCGTTGAACAGCTGGTCCCGTGTGAAGGCTATGCCCGGATGGGACAGAAACAGCCGCAGCAGCTCAAACTCCTTATAGGTCAGCGTCACTCGCTGACCCTCCACCGTGACGATGCGCTCCTCCGAGTGCAGTACGATGCCCCCGGCCCGCAGCACCGGCTCCTGCTCCGTCCGGCAGCGCCGCAGCACCGCCTTAACGCAGGACACCAGCTCCATGACCCCGAAGGGCTTGGCCAGATAGTAGTCCGCCCCCAGATCCAGACCCTGTATCTTGTCGTACTCTGCGCCCTTGGCGGTGGCCATCACCACCGGGATGCGGCGCAGGGTCGCCGAGGCCCGCATCCGGCGCAGCAGCTCCATGCCGTCCACGCCGGGCAGCATCACATCCAGCACCACCAGCTCCGGCTGCTCCTCCGTCTGGAGGGCCTGCCAGAAGGCGGCACCGTCGGCAAAGCCACAGGCCTCGAAGCCGGTGGAACGCAGGGCGTATACTTCGATATCCCGGATACTGGCATCGTCCTCCACGCACCAGATCATGTTATCCCTCCTTGTGCGTACCGGTGACGGAGAAAATCACCCACTGGGCGACGTTCACCGCATGGTCCCCGATGCGCTCAAAATATTTGGCGATCATCAGCAGATCCACCGCCCGCTCCCCCTCACCGGGGTCTGTGGTCATGCGGCGGATCAGCGTATGCTTCACCCTGTCGAACCAGTCATCCACAATATCGTCCTCTGCGATGACTTTTTCCGCCAACATTGTATCATGTTTCACGTAGGCGTCAACACTTTCCGTCACCATTTTTATGGTGGAGGCGGCCATATCCCGCAGCAGCTCCTCCCCCTCGTTGACCTGACCGCTGATGACGATCTCGGCAATATCCTCCGCCTGATCCCCGATGCGCTCCAGATCCGTGATCATTTTCAGGGCCGCCGAGATCTGCCGCAGATCCCGTGCCACCGGTTGCTGCTGCAAAAGCAGCTTCAGGCACAGGGACTCGATGTCCCGCTCCTTGCGGTCGATCTCCGTGTCCAGCGGGGCCACCTGACGGGCCAGACTGCCGTCTCCCAGCGATTTGGCCGCCAGAGCGATGCTCTCCTCGCACAGTGCGCCCATTTCGATGAGCTCCCGCTCCAGCTGGGCCAGCTGTTCATCAAACCGGCTTCTCATTATCCGAACCTCCCCGTGATGTAGTCCTCTGTCCGCTTCTCCGCCGGGGCGGAGAACACCTGCTCCGTGGCGCCGTACTCCACCAGCTCACCCAGCAGGAAGAAGGCCGTGTGGTCGGAGATACGCACCGCCTGCTGCATATTGTGGGTGACGATGACGATGGTATAGCGCTCCTTCAGTTCCATGGTCAGCTCCTCGATGCGGGAGGTGGAGATGGGGTCCAGTGCGCTGGTGGGTTCGTCCATCAGCAGCACCGCCGGCTCCACCGCCAGCGCCCGTGCGATACACAGGCGCTGCTGCTGGCCGCCGGAAAGGCCCAGTGCATTCTTCTTCAACCGGTCCTTTACCTCGTCCCAGATGGCGGCGCCCCGCAGGGAGCGCTCCACCAGCTCGTCCAGCCTGGCCTTGCTGCGGATGCCGTGGGTCCGGGGGCCGTAGGCGATGTTGTCGTAGATGCTCATGGGGAAGGGATTGGGTTTTTGAAACACCATGCCGATCTCACGGCGCAGGCGGCACACGTCCGTTCCCGGCGCATAGATATCCTCGCCCCGATAGCGGACCTCGCCGGTGATCTTCACCCCCGGCACCAGATCGTTCATGCGGTTCAGGGTTTTCAGAAATGTGGACTTGCCGCAGCCGGAGGGGCCGATGAAGGCGGTGATGCTCTTCTCCGGGATGTCCATGGAGACGCTGTGCAGCGCCTGATGAGCGCCGTACCACAGGTCCAGATCCTTCACTTGCAGAATGGGGTCCATTGTCGTTCACTTCCTTTTCAGCTTCCGCCCGATGATCCCGGCGGTGAGGTTGATGAGCAGGGTCAGCACCATGAGGATGGTGGCGATGGAGAAGGCCAGCGCCGTCTCGCCGCCCTCGGTGGCGTAGACGTACAGGGCCACCGTCAGGGTGGCGGAGGAGGTGTGCAGGGAGTCAAAGAGACTCACCAGCGCCATGCCGAAACCTGCCGTATACAGCAGGGCGGCGCTCTCCCCCACGATGCGGCCGATGGCCAGAATACAGCCGGTGACGATGCCGTCCACCGCTCCCGGCAGCACCACCGTGCGGACCATGTGCCATTTGCCGGCACCCAGCGCCAGCGCCCCCTCCCGGTAGGACTGGGGGACGGTCTTCAGGCTCTCCTGCGTGGTGCGGATGATGGTGGGCAGGATCATCATCACCAGCGTCAGGCCGCCGGCCAGAATTCCCGCCTGAAGGCCCAGCTTCTGCACGAACAGCATCATGCCCACCAGTCCGAAGATGATGGAGGGAATGCCCGTCAGTGTCTCGGCGGCGAACTCGATGATGCGGACCAGCCGCCCGCTGGCGGCGTACTCCGTCAGGTAGATGGCGGCGCCTACACCCAGCGGCAGCACTACCGCCATGGCCACGAGAATGATATACAGGGTATTCAATAGGTTGGGCAGGATGCCCACGGTATTGCGGATATAGCTGGTCTGGCCGGAGATCAGCTGCCAGCTGAGGCCCGGCACGCCACGGTAAAAGATATAGCCGATGAGAAAGATCAGCAGAGCGCAGGTCAGTCCGGCGCACAGCCACACCAGCCCCCGCATCCCGCCGTTATACAGTCTCCGGCGAAGCGTCCATTGCTGCTTCATGGCTCAGTCCTCCTTCTTGCGTTTGATGCAGACATTCAGCAGGACGTTGATGAGCATGATGAACAGAAACAGCACCAGCCCGATGGAAAACAGCGCCTGCTGATACAGGCTCCCCACGGCGGCATCGGACATTCCGGAGATGATGCCGGTGGTGAGGAAGCGCACCGAGGTGAAAAGCCCCGGCATATTGGCCACGTTTCCGGCCACCATGATGATAGCCATGGCCTCTCCGATGGCACGGCCTACGCCCAGCACCACCGCCGCCGCCACGCCGCTGCGGGCGGCAGGCAGGCTCACCCGGAAGTAGGTCTCCGTCTCCGTGGCGCCCAGTGCCAGACTGGCCTCCTCATACTCCCTCGGCACGGCCTGAAGGGCCGTCTCCGCCACATTGATGATGGAGGGCAGCACCATAACCGTCAGCACCAGAATGGCCGCCAGCAGGCAGGCCCCGGAGCCAAGACCGAAGGCGCGGCGGATGGCGGGGACCAGTACGATCATGCCCACCAGACCGTACACCACCGACGGGATGCCCGCCAGCAGCTGCACCGCCGTGCGGATCATCGCCGCCAGACGGGGCGGGGCCGCTTTGGCCAGAAAGATGGCGGTCATCAGACCCACCGGCACCCCCAGCAGCAGCGCTCCCGCCGTGCCGTAGACAGAGGTGAGGATAAAGGGCAGGATGCCGAATTGCGGGCCGGTGGTGGCGTTGGTAGGCGCCCACACCTTGCCGAAGAGGAATTTGGTCAGTCCGATCTCCCGGATGGCCGGCAGGCCGGAGATCACCAGATACACGCTGATGCACAGCACGAAGCCCACCGCCACGATGCCGCACAGCAGGAAGATCAGGTGGATGGCCTGCTCCATGGCTTTGCGGGTGCGGAGACTTTTGCCTGCTGTCCGCTTCATAGAGTTCTCCTTTCCCGATGACGGGGAAGCCCCCTCATCCGCCGCAGCAGGTGAGGGTCCCCCGATTCGTTTTTACTTGGCGGTAGGCACGGCGCCCGCATTCTGGATGAGGGAGGCGGCGTCCTTGGAGGTGGCGAAGTCGAAGAATGCCTGCGCCGCCGGGGACAGGGCCGTGCCGTCCTTGGTCACCAGCACGAAGGGCCGCTGAATGGCGTAGCTGCCGTCCAGCACGGTGGCCTCGGTGCAGGCCACACCGCCTACGGTGACGGCCTTCACGGTGTCCTTGCCCTCCACAGCGGAGAGGGAGGCATAGCCGATGGCGTTGGGGTTGCCGGCCACGGCCTCGATGACGCCGCCGGTAGAGGTCAGCTCCTGATCCAGCTTGCAGGAGTCCTTGGTCCCGGTGATGGACTCGAAGCCGTCACGGGTACCGCTGCCGGACTCACGGCCGATGCAGGAGATGGCGCCGGGGTCACCGCCCACCTCACTCCAGTCGGTGATCTCACCGGTGAAGATCTTGGCGATCTGCTCCACGGTCAGGTCCGTGACCTTGCTCTGGGCATTGACAATGACGGCGATGCCGTCCAGTGCGATGACCGTCTCGGTCAGACCGTCGGCCTTCTCCTCGTCCTTCAGGCTGCGGGAGGCCAGACCGATGTCCGCCGTGCCGTTCTTCACGGCCTCGATGCCGGAGCCGGAGCCGGTGGGATCATAGGTGACGGTGACGTTCTTGTGGTCCGCCATGAACTGCTCCCGCAGAGCACCGATGACCTTGTCCATGGAGGTGGACCCGTTCGTGGACACGGAGCCGCTGAGCTCGGTATTCTGATTATTATTAGGGGTGTTGTTGTCGTTGGTTTTGTCGCTGTTTTTGCTGCCGCAACCGGCCAGAAGGGCCATGACCATAACGGCGGCCAGCAGGATACTGATGATCTTTTTCATATGAAGATCTCCTTTCGTTTTTCATGTTTGGACTTGCTTTCTTGCTACAGTCCCCATGATAAAGGGGCGGTGTAAAGGGCAAAAGTCTCCTCGTGTAAAGTCCATGTAAAAAAGCGGCCGAGGGGGATCTTCCCGGCAAAAAGAAGGAGCGCCGGAAAAGGCAAATGCTTTTTCCGGCGCTCCTCCCAACGAAAGGACACCTAATGGTATATAGCTTATGATATCTCAGGCCCGGCGCACGGCAGGGACGGCATGACGGGGCAGCAGGGTGATGCCCTTCTTCTCCGCCAGCTGCCACAGCTGCGGTACCAGCAGGCTCAGCAGGATCAGGGCGATGCCGCACATTCCCATGACGCTGATGTGCTCCCGCAGCACGGCGGCACCCAGCAGGGTGGCGCAGGCGGGGCTCAGAGCGCAGAACAAGCCTGCACGCTGGGCGGTGGTGTGGCTCTGTGCCACAGGCTGGAGGGTGAAGCCGAAGCCGGTGCAGATGACGGCAAGGCCGGCGATCATCAGCCACTGGGTACCGGACTGGGGCAGATGGGGCGCCTCGAACACGAAGGAGGACACCAGCGCCAGCAGGCCCAGCGTACCCACCTGAACGATGCCCAGGGTCAGGGGATCGTCCTCGTGGGAGAAGCGGTCGGTGGTGATGATGGCTGCGGCGTACAGCACGGCGGCCATGACCGCCAGCACCATACCGGGGGTGAAGCTGCCGGACTGTCCGGTCAGCAGTGCCACGCCGCCGATGGCCACCAGTGCGCTGACGGCGGTGGCGGCCTTGGGCAGCTTATGCCGCAGCACGGCCTCCGCCATGGGCACAAGAATGATGGCGGTATTCTCCAGCAGGGAGACGGTGGAGGAGGGGGTGCTCTTGAGCCCCGTCAGCTCCGTGGAGAGCATCAGGAAGAACAGACCGCCCATGATGGCGCCACGCACCAGCGTATGGCGCTTGATGTGGCGCAGGCGCTTGAAAAACACCACCGCCAGCAGCACAAAGGCCATCAAAAACCGGGCCGCCAGCAGGTTGAAGATCCCCATGCCGTTCATGGCGATCTTGCTGAACAGAAGGGACGTAGCCCGTGCTGCGATAACTGTCGCCAAAAGGATCTCCGCTCTTTTCTGAGTCATGATACCTGTTCCTCCGAAAATTTCTGTCCGTTCTTGATCGGGGTTTCTCTCCTACCCTTGACAGAGTATAGCACTTGGTGTATCCTTGCGTAAAGCGATACTATTTCAAATTTTGTTTGACAAAATGTCAAAGAAGGGGCGAAATTTCATGGACACCGAAAAATGCCGGGTTTTGCTCACTGTACTCCATGAGAGAAGTCTGTCCGCTGCCGCCGAGGCGCTGGGCTACACCCCCTCCGGCATCAGCCGGTTGGTGGACAGTCTGGAGCGGGAGACGGGCTTTCCCCTGCTGCACCGGGGGCGGGGCGGGGTATCCGCCACACGGGCCTGTCAGGAGCTGCTGCCGCTGATGCGGCGAATGGCGGAGCTGGACGAGCAGTACCAGCAGCTGGCCCACCGGATCCAGGGGCTGGATGTGGGCCGGGTGGTGGCCGGCACCAATTACGCCGCCTTCTACCCGTGGCTGTCGGAGGTCATTGCCGGGTTCCATCACGCTTATCCCGGCATCCGGGTGGAGCTGCGGGAGGGCAGTTCTACCCAACTGGGCGAGCTGGTGGATCACCGGCGGGCGGACTTCTGTCTCATCAGCCAGCGGCCGGGACGGCACGAGTGGGTGCCGCTGAAGGACGACCAGCTGATGGCCATTCTCCCCCCTACCCACCCGCTGGTGGAGGCGGACCGCTTCCCCGTGGAGCGGCTGCGGCAGGAGCCCTTCATCGAGTTTCTGCCGGGACAGGAGACAGATAACTCCCGGATGCTCCAGCAGCTGCAGATCCGGCCCAAGATCCGCTTCGCCACCAGCGACAGCCGGGCCGCCATTGCCATGGTGCGGGCGGGGCTGGGCATCACCTTATTGAATGACATCCTCACCGCCGATCTGGCGGACGGGGTGGCGGTGCTGCCGCTGGACCCGCCCCAGTCGGTGCATCTGGGCATCGCCCTGCCGGAGGAGGAGCACGTCTCCCCCGCCGCCAAGCGGTTCATCACCTATGCCCTGGACCGGCTGCCGGAGCTGGATGTCCTATAGGTACTTCGATACCAGACAGGGCGTCCAAAAGTGACAAAAATGTTAGTCAGCTATACAAACCAACCATTTTCGTGTGGATTTTCTGTGAAAAGCCTGAAAATCCCCTTCTTTCAGGGAATTTTCAGGCTCTTTTGCCGCCGGTCTGCGGCAGACGTTGATTTTTCTTAGTACAGCCGGACGGACATTCCTCATAAGCCGACTGCTTCCCCCGTTGACATTCCCGCCGGAACGTGGTATAGTGCTGCTTACGCCCAGAGGAGGGCGGTATATACCTCGGTAAAAAGGTTCCCTAAAAAACCTATTATTCACAAAAATTTCACATTTTTCAGGGAGCATTTGTTTTGGTATGTGCATGGAGGGAAGGGAAGCCGTCCATGTACCTGTCTGGATGAAAAAAGGAGTAAAACAATTCTATGTGGGATCTGTCTTTCAGCGCACTGAACGAGGACAGCGGCTTTTGGCCCCGTCTGCAGCGCCGCTGCTATGGGGGCTTCCGCCGTCTGTCCGGCCTAAGCCAGAGGTTTTGGCTCAGCCGTGCCTATTTTCCGTTTTTGCTGTGGGTGGCGCTGGGCTTTGCCGCTCTGCGTCAGCCGGTCTATGGGGCCATGGCCCTGCTGGGGATCTGTATTTGGTTACTGGTGTTCTGCCGGGATCTGCTGGCGTCGGTGACGCCGTTCCTGCTGGTATTTCTGCTGTCGACCCAGCGATATGAAAGTCTGGGGGATTTCCTCCCCTGCGCCGTGCTGGCGGCGCCGTTCTTTGCGGCGCTGATCTGGCACCTGATGGTCTGGCCCGTCACCTTCCGGGTGGGACGCAGCGCCACGGGGCTGCTGCTGGTGTCGGCGGCCACCCTGTTGGGGGGCTGCGGGATCCTGTCCATGCAGCAGCTGCTTCAGCCGCTGAGTTTGTACTACGCCGGGTGTCTCGGCGGCGGGATGCTGGTTTTCTATGTGCTGCTGCGGTCGTGCCTGACCTATTCCAAGGGCTACGACCTGCACCGGCGGTTCGCCGCCATTTTCTGCGTGCTGGGTGTGTGCATGGCGTGTCTGCTGATGCTGGATTACGCCGCGCGGTGGCAGGAATTTCTGCAGGTACATACCACCCTCTATCTCAAGTACCGCAACTTTGCCACGGCGCTGCTGCTGACTACCCTGCCCATGTCCTTTTATCTGTCGCTGAAAAAGCCCGCCCATCTGCTGGGTATGGCGGTGCAGGCGGCAGGGCTGGCCCTTACCGGCAGCCGCAGCGCTCTGCTGTTCGGTGTGGCACTGCTGGGACTGGGCTTCGTATATCTGGTGCGGTGGGGCCTCATTCCCCGGAAGGCCGTGCTGCCTCTGTGCGTGGCCGGTGCGGTGCTGGCGGTGCTGGTGGGCCCGGAGCTGCTGTCGCTGATGATGGACAGCCGCATGGAGGACGGTCATCTGTTCCATCAGGGGGACTCCGTCCGGGTGCAGCTGTTCCTGCGGGGCATCACGGACTTCCTGCACAACCCCGTGTTTGGCATCGGCCTCATCAGCCAGCGCAACAGTGACCTCTTCACCGGTGTGGAGGGGAGCATGGTGTTCTACCACAACAGCATCGCCCAGATCATGGGCAGCATGGGTCTGGTGGGCATTGCCGCCTACGGCGTGCTGATGCGGGATCGTATCGCCCTGCTGCGGGCCGGAAAAACGCCCTTTGTCCGGGCGCTGGCTCTGAGCTATCTGGGGATGCTGCTGATCTCCCTGACCAACCCCGGCGAGTTCTGCCCCTTCCCCAATGCAGCGCTGATGGTGATGGTCTTTACTCTGGCGGAGGAGGCCACCGGCGACGTGGCCGTCCCCGTGGGGGAAATGCTGAGACTTCGGCCTACACGGCGGATATATCTGCCCCAGAAATAACGCTTTTCTTTCCCGGAACCGGACTTCCCCCGGTTCCGGGAATTTTTTTGGCACGGGACGAAGCAAGGTGCATAGGATAGGAAAAAAGGAGGTCTTTGCCTATGCAGTCAGCACAACCAACACCTGTGGACGTTTTTCTCAGGACCCACCCGGACCGGGGCGGCCTGCGCGTGCAGGTCACCTGCGGCGGCGGGCGCTTCCCCGTGGCCGGGGCGCAGGTGGTCATCAGCCGGGCCTTCGGCACGGAGGAGCACATATTTTACCGGGGCGTCACCGACGGCTCCGGTATCCTATCCGGCATCCGCCTGCCCGCCCCGCCCTTTGCCTGGTCTCAAGCCTCGGACACCGCCGCCCTCAGCGGGCTGGACTATCAGGTGTCGGTACAGCATCCCATGTTCCAGCCGGTGGCTGGCCGGACGGCGACGGTATTCGACGGGGTGGAGACCATCCTGCCGGTGATGCTGGAGCCAGTGGTGTGAGAAAGGAGCGTGCGTGATGCCCTATCCCTATCCCGTGGTGCCGGAGACCATCACGGTGCATCTGGGGGCGCCGGGGGAGTCCGCCCGGAACGTGGTGGTGCCCTTCGCCCAGTACATCAAGAACGTGGCCTCCCACGAAATTTATCCTACCTGGCCGGAGAGTGCCATCCGAGCCAACATTCTGGCCCAGATCTCCTACGCCCTGAACCGGGTGTACACGGAGTATTACCGGGCCAGAGGGTACGACTTCGACATCACCTCCACCACCCGGTACGATCAGGCCTATGTGGAGGGCGGCGACATATTCGAGAACATCAGCCGCATCGTGGACGATATTTTCAACAACTACATCGTGCGGCAGGGCAGTGTAGAGCCGCTGTTCGCCCAGTTTTGCGACGGGGTGCGGACCCGGTGCAGTGGCCTGTCCCAATGGGGCAGCGTGGATCTTGCGGAGGAGGGCATGACGCCCTACGAAATTTTGCAGTACTACTACGGTGGCGACATCAATCTGGTGATGAATGCGCCGGTGGGCGGGAACGTGGCCTCCTATCCGGGGCGGCCCCTGCGGCGGGGCGATGCCGGCAACGACGTGCAGACCCTGAAGCGGCAGCTCAACCGCATCGGGAAGAACTATCCCGCCATCCCGGCGCTGGACGACAGCTTCGTCTTTGACGAAGACATGGAGGAGGCGGTGCGGGTCTTTCAGCAGATCTTCAATCTGGCGCAGGACGGCATCGTGGGCAAGGCCACATGGTACAAGATCAAGCAGATCTACAACGGCGTCAAGCAGCTGTCGGACCTCAGCAGCGAGGGGCTCACCATCTCCGAGCTGCAGCGGCGGTACGCCGAGGAGCTGCGGCTGGGGGACAGCGGCATCGGCGTGCGGACGGTGCGGTTCTATCTGGCGTTTCTGGGGTACTTTCTGCCGGAGCTGCCCATGATCTCTCTGTCCGACGACTTCGATCAGGAGCTGCTGGATGCGGTGTACACCTTCCAGCGGCTCTACGGTCTGACGGTGGACGGTGTGGTGGGCCGGGAGACGTGGAACGCTCTGCAGACGGCCTATCGGAAGGTGCTGGCGGAGCTGCCGGAGGATTACCGGCAATTCGCCGGGGAGGTCTATCCGGGACGGTTTCTGGTACGGGGCGACCGGGGCGAACAGGTGGCCCTGATGCAGGAGCGGCTCAACCAGATCAGCCGGGAGGACGAGACTCTGCCCAGTCTGGTGGTGGACGGTATCTTCGGCCCCGCCACTCAGCAGGCGGTGCTGACCCTCCAGCGGCAGCTGGGCTTCGACCCCACCGGGGCCGTGGGGCCGGTGCTGTGGGCGCAGATCATTACGCTGGGCGAGGAGTACTGAAAAATGGGAGGAAGGGGCAAAAGCCCTTCCTCCCGTTTTTCTATGTGTTCTCCGCCGGATAGAGGAGGGATGCCTGAAAGCCGTTTTCCCCCAAGGCCATGATGTCCCCGCCTATGATAACATCGCCGCAGAGATAGAGATTCACCTGCACATCTCCGGTGCGGCCGGGGTAATTGGTGACGGTGTAGGTGCAGCGGGTGACGGTCTGACCGTCGTAGTCCGCCAAGGGCAGGCCCGCCTCCTGCTGGAGGGCCAGATAGTCCTCCTGCCCCGCCAGCGACAGCTGCACCGTCAGGGTGCGGACCGGCTGCTCCTCCGTCTGCCAGCCCTGCTGCTCCAGCCATGCCCGGCGGGCGGCGTCGTCCTTGGCGGTCACCGGGGTCTGGGAGGGACGGGCGGTACAGGCGGTCAGCAGCATCAGCAGCAGGCACAGCCCCGCAAGACAGCGCTTCACAGGCACGCAGCTCCTTTCGTTTTTTCCATGGCTTTGTCCTCAGCTTATTCCGTTTCCCGGTGGGATATGCTATAATGAGAAAAACTGCGGCAGGAGGGCTGGTTATGGAGCGCTTGGACAAGATCATCGCCGGGACGGGCAAATACTCCCGGCGGGAGGTAAAGGAGCTGGTGCGGCAGGGCCGGGTGATAGTGGACGGACGGCTGGCCTCCTCTCCCGAGGAGAAGGTGGACGCCGACGCCGCCTGCCTGCTGGTGGACGGTCAGTCACTGGACTGCCGCCGGTACACCTATCTCATGCTCCACAAGCCCGCCGGGGTCCTGTCGGCACGGGTGGACGGACGGCAGCAGACGGTACTGGACCTGCTGCCGCCGGAGCTGCGCAAACGAGATCTATCCCCAGTGGGGCGGCTGGATAAGGACACGGAGGGACTGCTGCTGCTGACCAACCACGGGGAGCTGACCCATCGGCTGCTGAGCCCCCGCTATCACGTGGACAAGGTGTACTACGCCCGTGTGGAGGGCGTGCTGACGGCGGCGGACACGGCGGCCTTCGCCGGCGGGATGGTGCTGGCCGACGGGCTGGAGTGCCTGCCGGCGGGGCTGGAGCTCCTCTCGCCGCAGGAGGCGCTGGTGACGCTGCGGGAGGGGAAATTCCATCAGGTGAAGCGGATGCTGGCCGCTTGCGGAAAACCGGTGACGTACCTGAAGCGGCTTTCCATGGGGCCGCTGCGGCTGGATGAAGCGCTGGCGCCAGGGGCCTTCCGGCCCCTGACCGATGGGGAGATACACACCCTTCTTGACATATGTGGACTGAATCCCTCGACATAACGCCAAAAAATGCCCCAAAATTTTTGTGAAAAATACAAGAAAATACTTGCAAAATCGTGATTCTGACGATATAATAGAGCACGAGGCTAAGTAGTTTGCACAAAATATCCATCAGCTCTATATCAGGAGGGACTGACTATGTCCGGGAGAATTTTTCAGAACGTTGTTTTACAGTTCAAGGATACCACCGATCGCACCGTGGGCGTCATTGACGCCGAGGGTACCGTCATCGCTTGCAGCGAGCTGACGGGGATCGGCAAGAAGTGGGCCAAGTATGTGGAGGCCATCGACTCCGCCGAGGGCGGCTGCATTGCGCTGGAGGGCAAGACCTTCAAGGCGCTGCCCGGCTGGGGCGGACATTTTGACTATGCCGTCTTCGCCACCGGCGATGACAGCGTGGGCCGCACCGTGTGCGCCATGGCCTGCGTGGCCTTGAACTCCGCCAAGACGTACTATGAGGAAAAGCACGACAAGGGCTCCTTCATCAAGAACATCATCTCCGACAACATCCTTATCAGCGACATCTATATGCGGGCCAAGGAACTGCACGTGGCCGCCGAGGTACCCCGCGGCGTGTTCGTGATCCGGCCTGTGGAGGGCCGCAGCGAGGCCATCTCTCTGGAGGTGGTGCAGAATCTCTTCCCCGACCGGCAGAATGACTTCGTCATCAGCGTGGGTGAGACGGACGTGGCGCTGATCCACCAGATGCCGGAGAGCACCACCAACAAGGATCTGGAGAAGGTGGCCACCACCATCGAGGAGGCCCTGCGGGAGGACGGCGAGAGCCATGTGTTCGTAGGCATCGGTACGCTGGCCCTGCATCTGCGGGATCTGGCCAAGTCCTATAAGGAGGCTCAGATCGCCATCGAGGTGGGCAAGGTGTTCGACACCGAGCGCTACGTCATCAACTACGAGAATCTGGGCATCGGCCGCCTGATCTATCAGCTGCCCACCACCCTGTGTGAGATGTTCCTGCAGGAAGTGTTCAAGAAGAACCCCATCGATGCGCTGGATCAGGAGACGCTGTTCACCATCTACAAGTTCTTTGAGAACAACCTGAACGTCTCCGAGACCGCTCGGAAGCTGTTCGTCCACCGGAACACGCTGGTGTACCGGCTGGAGAAGATCAAGAAGCTGACGGGTCTGGATCTGCGGGAGTTTGACGACGCCATCACCTTCAAGGTAGCGCTGATGGTGAAGAAGTACCTCACCAGCCGGGGCATCGACGCCTGACGGCTGCATAAAAAACCAAAGAAAAGACAGGCAGTGCCGGAGGCACTGCCTGTCTTTTGTCGTGGAAGGGGATCGCCGGTCACGGCTTGGTGGGCTTTTGCAGAAGGATATAGATGCCCGCCGCCAGCAGATAGACGCCGAAGGGGCGGCGCAGCAGCTCCGTATCCACGGAGAAGGACAGCCATGCCGCCAGCGCCGCCGCTGTCAGTCCGGCGGGGACGGCGCTGCGGAGCACCGGCTTTTCCAGCAGGCCGCTTTTCCCGTGGGACAGCAGCCCCATACCGGCGGTGGGCAGGAAGTACAGCAGGTTGATGGTCTGGGCGGTGCGCTGGTCCACCCCCAGCAGCAACGTCATGCACAGCAGCAGAAGGGTCCCGCCGCCGACGCCCCACGCCGAGAGGATACCGGTGGCGAAGCCCACCGCCAGCGGCAGCAGCCACGCCGTCACAGGAGATACCTCACGCCGCCGTACAGCAGAAAGCAGGCGAAGATGCGCCGCAGCCACAGGTTGGATACCTTCTGAAACAGGCGGCCTCCCACGAAGCCGCCGCCCAGTCCCCCCAACAGATAGGGCAGGGCCTGCATCCAATCCAGCGGCTGCCGCCACAGGCTGATGGCCGCCGACAGCAGGCACAAAGGCAGGATGGCTGCCACGCAGGTGGCCAGCGCCCGTTTCTGCTCCATATGGCACCAGCCTGTCAGGGCCGGGGCCAACACCATACCGCCGCCCCCGCCGAACAGGCCGTTCACCGCCCCGGCGGCAGCGCCGGACAGGGCGTATTTCATGCGATCCGTCATGGCCCTCCCTCCTTCCTATGTAGCCGCCCGGCACACCGGGCGGTGTGCCGTTACAGCTTGCGGTAGCTCTGGCAGTCGGTACACTGGTCCATGGTGGGGTTGGCCTCGTGGGTGCCTACCTGAATACTGGTGAGACCGCAGTGATCCACATCCTGACAGTGGTGGGCGCAGTTGGTGACACTGCATTTGATGGCGGAGTTGGGGGTGCAGTTGCAGCCGTCGTTGGTACAGTTCTTGCTCATGATACGTTCCTCCAGAAAAATAGAGTCAGGCGCAAAGCCTGACTCTATTTTGTCTTGAAACGGATTTTTTATGCGTCTATATGCCCAGCAGCCACGAAGCGAAGCGGAAATAGATCAGCAGACTGGTGGCATCCACGATGGTGGTGATGAAGGGACTGGCCATCACCGCCGGGTCCAAGCCGATCTTCTCCGCCAGCAGCGGCAGCGAGCAGCCCACACACTTGGCGAATACCACTACGAACATGATGGTCAGGCACACCACCAGACACACCACGGGGGTCACGGCGGCATTGCCCAACAGCAGACGGTCCACCAGCTGCATTTTCACGAAATTGGCCGCCGCCAGACACGAGCCGCACAGCAGCGACACCCGCAGCTCCTTCCACAGGACCTTCAGGATGTCAGAGAAATCCACCTCGTCCAGACTTAAGGCACGGATGACCGCCACGCTGGCCTGCGTACCGGAGTTACCGCCGGTGCCGGAGAGCATGGGGATATAGGAGTTCAGCACCAGACACGCCGCCAGAGCGCTCTCATAGTGGTTGAGGATCATGCCGGTGAAGGTGGCCGACAGCATGAGGATCATCAACCACGGCAGACGGGCTCGCCACGTGGCGAAGATGCCGGCCTTCAGATAGGGCTTGTCGGAGGGCAGCATAGCGGCCATCTTCTCGAAGTCCTCGGTGGTCTCCTCCTCGATAACGTCCATAGCGTCGTCCACGGTGACGATGCCCACCAGACGGTTCTCCAGATCCACCACGGGCATGGCCAGAAAGCCGTATTTGCTCAGGGCCTGTGCGGCGTCCTCCTTGTCGTCCATGGTGCTGACCCAGACCACGTTGGGATCCATGATGTCCTCGATGAGGTCATCCTCCTCCGCCAGCAGCAGGTCACGCACCGACAGCACCCCCAGCAGGCGGCGGGTAGGATCGGTGACGTACAGGATGTTGATGGTCTCCAGCTCGCCGCCAATGCGGCGGATGCGCTTGAAGGCGTCCTCCACCGTCATGTCCTTTTTCAGGGACAGGAACTCCATGTTCATGATGGAGCCGGTGGAGTCCTCCGGGTACTTCAAGATCTCGTTAATGGATTTCCGCATTTCCGGCGTCGCCTTATCCAGAATTCGGATCACCACGCTGGCGGGCATCTCCTCCACGATGTCCACGGCATCGTCCAGATACAGCTCGTCCAGCACCTCCTTCAGCTCGGTGTTGGAAAAGCCGTTGATGAGCATCTCCTGGGAGTCGGACTCCAGTTCCACGAACACCTCCGCCGCCAGCTCCTTGGGCAGCAGCCGGTACAGCAGGGGCATCAGCTCCCCGCCGGACTCCTCCAGCAGCAGAGCGATGTCGGCAGGCTCCATGGGGAGAAAGAGGTCCCGCAGGCGGGCATACTGTTTACTTCGGGCCAGCTCCTTGATCTCATCCAGATACCGGTCCAGCTCTTCCTCGTAGTCTACCATATCGGCTCCTCCTTCCCCGCATCATAAAAAATCCCGCAGCCGGCGTTTGCCTGCTGCGGTCGCATTGCGATCGGGTCACCGCCGTGACCTGAGCACCGTAACAAGCTTTAGCATCGTGGGGCGGTGAAGCTGCATTAGATGATACCTTGGTTTCGATATCGCCTGTTCAAACCCTCTCATGGTGTCTCCACCACTCTGCGGCAGCAGCCCATATCCCTACGGTAGCCTTACCTACCGGGAAATATATCATGCAATATAAATGTATCGTAAAGCAAAAATCACCAGATGTCAACCCTAAGATACAGAACATTTCATGCATTTGTTCCATCAAATCCTTCGGTTAACCTTGCAATTCTCGGCGTGAGCCGTTATAATAGTCTGTATATACAACCTGTATGGGTCTGTAAATCCTGAGAAAGTAGGTGGCGGCATGGAAAATTCTCCTCAGTATGTGATCGAAATGCTTCACATCACCAAGGAGTTTCCCGGCATCAAGGCCAATGACGACATCACCCTTCAGCTGCGGAAGGGCGAGATCCACGCCCTTCTGGGGGAAAATGGCGCCGGTAAATCCACGCTGATGTCCGTCCTGTTCGGTCTGTACCAGCCGGAAGAAGGCGAGATCCGAAAAAATGGACAGACAGTAAAGATCAATGACCCCAACGACGCAACAGCGCTGGGGATCGGCATGGTGCATCAGCACTTCCAGCTGGTGGACGTGTTCACGGTGCTGGACAATATCATTCTGGGGGCCGAGACCACGAAGATGGGCTTTCTGCAGAAGAAGGAGGCCCGGAAAAAGGTACAGGAGCTGTCGGAGCGGTACGGTCTGGCGGTAGATCTGGACGCCAAGGTGGAGGACATCACTGTCGGTATGCAGCAGCGTGTGGAGATCCTGAAGATGCTCTACCGGGACAACGAGATCCTCATCTTCGACGAGCCCACCGCCGTACTGACGCCTCAGGAAATCGATGAGCTGCTGCTCATCATGAAGAATCTCACCAGGGAGGGCAAGTCCATCCTCTTCATCTCCCACAAGCTCAACGAGATCATGTCGGTGGCCGACCGGGTCACGGTGCTGCGCAAGGGCAAGTACATCGGCACGGTCAACACCAAGGACACCAACAAGCAGGAGCTGTCCAACATGATGGTGGGCCGCCCCGTACAGCTGCAGGTCAACAAGGACGAGGCCCATCCCGGCGATGTGGTGCTCAGCGTGAAGGGCTTCACCGTCCCCTCCCATCTGCACAAGAAGGATGCCGTACATAATGTCAGCTTTGACGTGCGGGCCGGTGAGATCGTCTGCATCGCCGGTATCGACGGCAACGGCCAGACGGAGTTCATCCACGGTCTGACGGGCCTTGACAAGAGCTCCGGCGGCAGCATCACCGTCTGCGGCCACGACATCTCCCACTATTCCATCCACCACCGGGGCGAGTACATCAGCCACATCCCGGAGGACCGCCACAAGCACGGTCTGGTGCTGGATTTCACGCTGGAGCAGAATCTGGTGCTCCAGCGGTACAAGGAGCCCCGGTTCGAGAAGGCGGGCTTCATCAAGCGGGACGCCGTCCGCAGCTACGCCCAGCAGCTGATCGAGAAATTCGACGTCCGCAGCGGTCAGGGCCCCATCACCGTGGTCCGCAGTATGTCCGGCGGCAACCAGCAGAAGGCCATCATCGCCCGTGAGCTGGATCGGGATAAGCCCCTGATCGTGGCCGTTCAGCCCACCCGTGGTCTGGACGTGGGCGCCATCGAGTATATCCACAGCCAGCTGGTGGCCGAGCGGGATCGTGGCAAGGCGGTGCTGCTGGTGTCTCTGGAGCTGGATGAGGTCATGAGCCTCTCCGACCGCATCCTCGTCATGTACGAGGGGGAGATCGTGGGCCAGCTGGACCCCAAAAAGACCACCGTATCCGAGCTGGGCCTGTATATGTCCGGCGCAAAGCGTGACAACAAAGGAGGCGATGAAGCGTGAAGCATTCCGCAGCCACTCTGTACCAAAAGGAAGGCACCAAAAAGGTGCTGGCGTCCCTGATCTCCATTTTGGTGGGTCTGCTGGTGGGCGGCATCGCCGTCATTCTGGTGGGCTGCTTCAATGAAAAGATCTCCCTCTCCGGCGCATGGGACGGCTTCCGAATCATCTTCGCCGGCATCTTCAGCACCGGCCGCAATGCCGCCGGTGAGCTGACCTGGGGCTTCAACGCCGTCAACACCGGCGATATGTTGTTCCGGGCCACGCCCCTGATCATGACGGGTCTCTCCGTGGCCGTGGCCTTCAAGACGGGCCTGTTCAACATCGGCGCTCCCGGTCAGTACCTGATCTCCACCATGGCGACGCTGATGATCGCCCTGAGCATCCCCTCTTCCTCCGTCCCCACCTGGATCATCTGGATCCTGGCCTTTTTGGGCGGCTGTCTGGCGGGTGCTCTGTGGGGCGCTCTGCCGGGTCTGGCCAAGGCGTGTCTCAACGTCAACGAGGTGCTGGCCTGCATCATGACCAACTGGGTGGCCGCCAACCTTGTGACGTGGATGTTCGACATCAGCAACTTCAAGAACACCGTGGAGAACACCAAGTCCGGCTACATCTATAAGACCAGCTTCAACGGCGTGGCCACCCCCAAGCTGGGGCTGGATAAGCTGTTCCCCGGCTCTCAGGTCAACGCCGGTATTCTGGTGGCCATTCTGCTGGCCATCGCCATGTACATCCTCATGACCAAGACCACGCTGGGCTACGAGCTGCAGGCCTGCGGCGCCAACCGCCATGCCGCCCGCTACGCCGGCATCAAGGATAAGCGCAACATCGTGCTGTCCATGGCCATCGCCGGTGCGCTGGCCGGAGCCGGTGCGGCACTGTACTACCTGTCCGGCAACACGGAGTTCTACTGGTCCACCTATCAGTCTCTGCCCGCCGTGGGCTTTAACGGCATCCCCGTGGCGCTGCTGGCGCTGAATAACCCCATCGCCGTCATCTTCGCCGGCATCTTCATGGCCATGCTGAAGATCGTTGGCCAGCAGCTGACCAACCTCACCGCCTACAACGAGTACATCACCGACGTCATCATCGCCGTCATCGTGTATCTAAGCGCTTTCTCTCTGGTGATCCGCATGATGCTCAGCGGTCGGAAGAAGAAAAAGATCGCCGTGGCAGACACGGCTCCCATCCCTCAGAGCGCCGCCGTGGAGGATCAGACCTCCCTGCTGCCGGAGGAGGAGAAAGCACCCGTAGAGGCCGCTGTCACAGACAGCGATAACGCAGAAGGAGGCGATCAGGCATGACATTTCTGGTACAGCAGACCCTGATCTATGCAGTACCCCTGATGATCGTGGCGCTGGCCGGCGTGTTCGCCGAGCGCAGCGGTATCATCAACCTGGCGCTGGAAGGTATCATGATCTTCGGTGCTTTCATCGGTGTGCTGTTTGTGCGCCTGATGCAGAGCAGCGCCGCCGTGGTAACCGCTCAACAGTCCGGAAACTGGGTAGCCATGCAGGGGCTGGAACTTCTGGCTATGCTGGTGACGGCAGCCATGGGCGCCGTGTTCTCCCTGCTGCTGAGCTTCGCCTCCATCAACCTGCGGGCCGACCAGACCATCGGCGGTACGGCCCTGAACCTGATGGCTCCGGCTCTGGTGCTGTTTCTGGTGCGTATCATTGCCAACCAGAACACCCTGCAGCTGGCTACCGGCGACTCCGCTACGTGGTTCATGATCAGGAAGTCCACCTTCGGCATCGACAAAAACACCGATCTTGGCTTCTTCGGCGAGACGTTTCTGGTGAAGGTCTATCTGGCTACCTACGTCTGCATCATCCTGTTCGTCATCCTGTCCATCATTCTCTATAAGACCCGCTTCGGCCTGCGGCTGCGGGCCTGCGGTGAGAATCCTCAGGCGGCGGACTCTCTGGGCATCAATGTCTACAAGATGCGCTATATCGGCACCACCATCTCCGGTGCGCTGGCGGGTATGGGCGGCTTTGTGTACGCCCTGACCACCGCCAACTGCTCCTCCAACGGCGACGTGGCGGGCTTCGGCTTTCTGGCGCTGGCCGTGATGATTTTCGGTAACTGGCGGCCTCTGAACATCGCCGGGGCCTCCCTCCTGTTTGGCCTGTTCAAATGCATCGCCGCCGCCTACTCCAGCATCGATATCAACGGCGACGGTGTGTACTGGCTGGCAGAGATCGGCATCAGCTCCCACCTGTACCGGATGCTTCCGTACATCATCACCCTGCTGGTGCTGGCCTTCACCTCCAAGAAGTCCCGTGCCCCCAAGGCGGAGGGCATTCCCTACGACAAGGCTCGCAGATAAGAGCGGCAGCTGCCTGTATTTTCAGGCGGCGTAGCAATGGTAAGGAAAATCACCGAGAAAGCCTCGTACGGGCTTTTCTCGGTGATTTCTTTTTCCGCATATTCGATTCCAGCCGTGCCTTTTGCTGCAATAATTGCAGAACATTAAGGCGGGATCGTAATGAAACGAAAACATTATGTTGAGCTGCAAGAGCGGCGACTGGCTCTCAACGGGTTGAACCGTTTTCGCAACAAGCTGATTGCAGCCGGACGGTATACAGATGCCGTGGATGAGCTAAAGATTGCGGCGGCTACTGTTTCCGGTAGCCGCCGCATAGGTTAAGCTGTTCTCTTACTTGTTATACTTTTTCTTTTTGCTTACAACCGTTGTACCAATGGCAGCACCGCTGCTGACGAACAACAGGGCAATCCACAACAAAAGATTGGAGTTATCTCCCGTCTGCGGAGACTTGTCGGCGCCGGGTTTGACGGTGCCGCTGGGCAGCTTTGCCGTTACGGTGTCGGCTTTTTTGATTTCCTTTGTACCGTCCTTGTCGCTGAAATACTTGCCACAACCTTCGCAGTACCAATACTCGATATTGCCCTCAGTGGTCTTGGTCGCCGCCTTTGCCGGGAAGTGCTTTAAGTTGGTGTGGTTCTTCGGATCAAGCTCGCCGTATTCGCCGCCGCAGACCGTACAGACAGCCTTGTGCGTACAGGTGG
>ENA-UONX01000096-UONX01000096.1-human-gut-metagenome-genome-assembly--contig:-P74old-NODE-96-length-139608-cov-51.063223_pt1 | contig 139608 bp, 128 predicted proteins | sample MGYA00242466_ERZ724013 | MGnify/ENA metagenome assembly ERZ724013 | reverse complement strand
AAGAAACCATCCATCCGGATGGTTTCTTTTTTGGTGATTCGTATGTCGGACCGAACCCATTGGGTTCGATCGCCCGGCAATTCCATGCGCAAGCATGGCAGCGGTATGCAATGCCGCTGGTTTTGACCTGCGGTCAAAACAAATGCCGAGGCGACACGGAGCCGACGCAGTCGGCGGAGTATTCCCGTACGGGTCAGCAATTGATCTATCGTGTTCGGATACCACAAGAAACCATCCATCCGGATGGTTTCTTTTTTGGTGATTCGTATGTCGGACCGAACCCATTGGGTTCGATCGCCCGGCAATTCCATGCGCAAGCATGGCAGCGGTATGTAATATCGCAGCCTTCAGATAACACAAAAATCCAGACATCCTTATGATGCCTGGATTTTTTCGCTCCTGAGAACACCACTGCGATCCGAACGCCCAAGAGATGGACGCAAAAATATAAAAAATTGGAATCCGAACGATGCGGTCCGGCGTATTCTTTCTCATTCTGCTTGGAATTCGTGTGGGTTTCAAGGGAGCCTTTTTGCGCTGTCTTGCTTGACAAGCTGGGGGAAATGTGGTACTTTATGTTTAGTAATACAAAATACTTAGAAATGCAAGGATGGTGCGGATGGAAGAACGTTTTTTGCAGCAGCTCAAGAAGGGCGTGCTGGAGCTGCTGGTTTTGCAGACGATCTGCCGGGGGCCGACCTATGGCTACGAGCTGATCGCGCAGCTCGGCAGCCGCTCCGGCGGGCTGTTTACGCTCAGGGAGGGAACGCTCTACCCGATTTTATACCGGCTGGAGGACGACGGGCTGATCGAAGCGGTCTGGCAGCAGGAGACAGGGCGTGCGGCTCCGCGGAAGATCTATTCCGCGACGGAAAAGGGCAGAGAAGAAAATGAACGCCGTCTCGGCCTCTGGGCCGGATTCCGGACGGCAGTGGACCATTTTTGCGGGGAGGATGCAGGACATGAATGAAAAACAGCTTGCGCGCTATCTGCGCGCTGTCCGGCGGCGGCTGTCGCTATCGGGGCAAATGAAGGACCGGGTGATGGACGACCTGCGCAGCTCGATCAATGAGCGGCGCGAGGCCGGGCAGACGGATGCGGAGATCTTTGCCGCGCTTGGCCCGGCAAAGCAGGCCGCGGCAGAGCTTACCGCGCAGCTGCCGGGCTACGCGTTCCGCAAAAGCCCGCTGCGGTTTGTCTGCCTTGGCGCGGCGGTGCTTGCGCTGCTGGCCGGGCTTCTGAAAACCGTCACGAATCTGCGCGGCTTTGCGTCCGTCGGCGTTATCGGCGGCGCGGACGGGCCGACGGAAATTTTCATCGCCGGGCCGCAGATTTTTGATTGGGCAGACGTGATCGCCGCCGGGATCGTGCTGGTGCTCGGACTCATCGGATATCTGCTCCTGCGCCGTCTGCCGCCGAAAAAGGGCTGAAGCCCATATAGGAGGAATGACGCACATCCGCCGGGGCATCCGTCCGGCTATGCCGGCAGCAGCAGAGAAGCATGACGAGGATCGGGCTGAGCTTTGTTTTGCGGAGCAGGACAAGGCAGACGGCAAAAATCGCAGCCATGGCGACAAGATCGGCGAACTCCTGCAGACTGAGCCAGCTGTGCTGCGTGACGATCACATACCCGCCGCCGAATGTAAACGCGCTGAGATACAGCGTGGAAAGAAACAGCTTTTTCAGCACCTGTTTTCTGCTCTTCATCCGATTCGTCTCCAATCTTACGCGGCCATGCGCCGCGCTGCTTTGACCATCGTACCACAGGAAGCGGGACTGTAAATGCCGGATTCGGTCTGCGCCTCCGGTGCGCAAAAAACGTCCCCTGCCATGCGTATGGCAGGGGACGTCGCGGAATGCCGGGTTACAGCAGGATCTTTGCCAGCTCGTCGATCGTCTCGTCGAACACGCGCAGCGCGCTGCGGACGGTGTCGGGCTTCGTGAGGTCGACGCCTGCGATCTTGAGCTCTTCGAGCGGATAATCGCTGCCGCCGGTCGTGAGGAACTTCAGATAGCCGCTTGCGTCGCCGGTCGTCAGGATATGCTCGGCGATGGCCACGGCGGAGGAGAAGCCGGTCGCGTACTGATAGACGTAGAACGCGCGGTAGAAGTGGGGGACATACGACCATTCGGGGTCGATGTCCGCGTCGATGCCGATGCCGTCATAATAGGTGGCTTCGAGATCGTGATAGACCTTGTTGAGCGATGTGGCCGTCAGCGGCTGGCCAGCAGCGTAGAGATCGTGCGCCTTGCGCTCGAACTCTGCGAACAGCGTCTGCCGGTAGAGCGTCGTGCGGAAGCTCTCAAGGAAGTGGTTGAGGATGTATGCGCGGCGCTTTTCGTCCGTCTCGGTTTTCAGCAGATACTTGGTCAGCAGGACCTCGTTGACCGTCGAGGCGACCTCGGCGACCATGATGCGGTAATCGTGGTTGACATAATCCTGCGTCGTATCGGAGAACCAGGAGTGCATGGAGTGGCCCAGCTCATGCGCCAGCGTGAACGCGTCGTTAAGCGTACCGGCGTAGTTCATCAGCACATACGGATGCACGCCGAACACACCGCACGAGAACGCGCCGGACTGCTTGCCGTCGTTCTCATACACGTCGACCCAGCGCTCTGCAAACGCGCGGTCCAGCAGCTTCTGGTATTCCTCGCCCAGCGGCAGCGTCGCCTTCTTGACCAGCTCCTTCGCGTCCTCAAACGCGATGGGATAGTCGACGTCCTCCACGATGGGGACATACAGATCAAACACGTCGATTTTGTCGAGCTTGAGCGCGCGGCGGCGCAGCTCCAGATATTTGCGCATGGAGGGAAGGCTCTCGTGCACGGCCTCGATCAGGCTGTCATAGACGGACACGGGCACATTGCCGCCGTCCAGCGCCGCCTCGCACGCGGAGGCGTAGCCGCGCTGATTGGAGAAATAGGTGTCGAATTTGACGGAGCCGCCATAGAGCGTGGCAATGGCGTCGCCGAACTGCCGGTAGGTGCCGAACATGGCGCGGAACGCACCCTCGCGCACGGAGCGGTCGCGGCTCTCGCGGAAGACAGGGAACGTACCGGCGGTGAGGCGTACCTCCTCGCCCGCCTCGTTTTTGACCATCGGCAGCTGCAAATCAACGTCGGTCAGCATCTCAAACGCGGCCTTCGGCGTGCCTGCCGCGTCGCCCAGCAGCGCCAGCATCTGCTCCCGCGCAGCGTCGAGCGTATGTGCGCGCATACGGACGATATCGTCTACTGTGTGCCGGTAGGTCGCCAGCGCCTCGTCCTGCATCCATTCGTCCAGCTTTTCCGCCGGGATCGCAAGAATTTCGGGGTTCAGGAACGCCGTTGCGGCGCTGAACTTGACGAGCAGGCTTTCGCTGCGGGCGGCCATTTCCTGATTTTCCGCAACAGAGCCGTCCTCTGTCTTCTTCAAAAACGCATAGACATAGGGCATCTCAACCTTAAACATGGAGGCATAGACGGTGTCAAGCCCCTTCTTGAACGCTTCCTTGGACGTGCCGAGTGTGCCGGGAATTGCGGCCAGCGGTGCAAGCGCGGCCTCAGCCTCCTGCATTGCGGCTTCCCACGCCGCAGTGTCCGGGTAGATCTTCGTCAGGTCCCACTGGAACCGGATATCCTGCTCGCTTCGTTTCATAGCGTATCCTCCTTTATAGATACTTCTATTATAATGACCAAAATCTTTCCTGTCAACGTCCGCTGCGGATGGGAAGGCAGTTGCTTTTTTGTCATATTCAGGGTAAAATCAATAAAAGAACCTCAATTGGGGGGATACGATGAAGAATACTGCTCATTCCGCGCGGCAGTTCGTTTTCTGCTGCGTGTCCACGCTCCTGACGGCGCTGCTTGCAGTGCTGACGTTTCTGCGTCCGGAGCGGCTGCCGCTTGCGCCGCTTCTGGTGGCCATGCTTCTTCGGCCAACCTTGCTTCTTGTGACCGCAGGCGTGAATTTCAGCTGCCTGAAAATGGGCGTCCGTGCGCTTTTTTCCGGAAAGCCCGACCGCCATACGGCAGCAGTCCTGACCGTACTGCTTGCTCTCGTGCTCTGCGCGCTCGGCGTGTGTCCGGACGCGTCAGCTGCCGCTGCGCTGCTGCTGACGGCCAGTGCATGGCTCGATCTTCTGGAGCAGCGGCTGGAGGCCGGACTTCCCGATGCGCCGCCAACACGGACGGCGGAGGCGGTCTGGGCCTGGGCGGGCTTCGCCGCCGCAGTCTGCGCGGCGGCAGTCTGGGCCGCGCTTGGCACAGGGATCGGTGCTGTGCTTACGCGGGCGCTGTGTGTGCTGGCCGCATCGGCGATCTGCCCGTTCCGCGTGATCGCGCTTCTGGCGGCCCGCCGCGCCATATCCCGGATGCCCGTCCCGGCTGCGTCCGTGCAGGCAGCTGAAGCGCTCGGCATAGCCGATACAGCGCTCGTCTGCCCCGAAGGGCTTCTGACCGGCGAACCCGCCGCTGCGGAGCTTCGCCCTGCGGGGATGGAGGAGGGGCAGTTCCTTGCGCTGGCCGCGTCGATCGTGCAGGGCTGCGACGCGCCGGAGGCGCGGGCGGTTTTCAGCGCGGCGCAGAGCCGGGGCCTCGCAACGCTTCCCGCCGAAGCCTGCGGCCAGACGCCGGATGGCTTCTGCGCCGTTCTGAACGGCAAACGCTATTACGCCGGTACCCCGGAGCAGCTGCGCAGGCACGGGATTTTTGCGCCGCGTGCGGACGACGTTTCGCTTTCCGGAAAAACGGCGCTGCTGTTCGGCATAGAGGGCGGGATGTACCTCGGCCTGATCACGCTGCAGTCTCCGCTGCTTCCGGGCGCGCCGGAGGCGTGCCGTGCGCTTGCCGCGCAGCGGCTAGATCTGCGGCTTCCGGCGGGAAATGACCCGCTTTATACGAAATGGCTTGCCGCGCAGACCGGCGCGGAGGTCACGGAAGCCGCCGCGCCGGAGCAGGCGCTGGCGCAGCTTGCGCAGAAGGGGAGTCCGGCCTGCATCCGCCACGGCGAACCGGGCGCGTTTTTGCAGGCGCAGACGCCGGTTCTGTCCGTGCAGACGCTGTCTGACGCGCCGGAGGCTGTTTCCGTCTGCCGCCGAGCCGTCCGGATGCGCCGCGGCCTGCAAGGACTCGGCGCGGTCTGCACGCTTTTGCTGGCAGGCGCGGCGGGCGGCCTGCTTGCCCCGGCGCTCGATCTCGGCGCAGCTCCCGCGCTCTGCGCGCTGCTTGCCGCCGTCCTGACGGCGCTGTCGGCAGCCCCTGCGCTGCAGTGACGCCCGGCGCGTAAAGCGCCCATAAATTTTTGGAAAACTTCTCCTGATTTTCCTTGCGCATTGCGGCAGGATGTGTTATAATAAAGAAAAAATGAAGACGTGTACCCAGAATGCCGGACGGAGAGAACTCCTGCCCGGCGCGCAGCATCGAAAAAATCCAATGGCGCAGCCATTTTCAACATAGATAGTTTTCACTACAAGAAGCAAACAATAAAACAATAAAAAGGAGGAGATCTGAAGTAATGAAGAAGAGATTAGTTGCTTTTTTGTTAGTTCTGATTATGGTGCTCGGTATGTTGCCTGTGTCGGCCTTTGCGGCTGACGACGGTGTCAGTCCGCAGGCGCTGGAATCGAATGAAACACAAACAATCAAGTACCAGATTCTTTATGTCGGCGATGAGTTCAACATTGGCTATAACTATGGCGCGTCTGTTAATAAGACCTATACATGCCAATATAGCACAGGCCATTCTGGCTTCAATCATTCGATTCTGATCAGCGAGTTCAGAAATGTCGGCGTTCCTGCGCTGAAAGGCCAGCTGGATTCTGGCTATGAATTCGTTGGCTGGGCGAAAGAGGCCAAGAAGAACCCCACAATTTTTGACTTCAACACCGCCGGTACGACTGCTACGCAGACAACGTATACGATTTACTTGGTTGCGAAAAAAACCAACCCCACTCCGACCTACATGTACTATCTGTATTATAAGTATAACGACGGCACGGACAGTACGTGGCTCACGGATGTGACGGATCGGCCCACGGCGGCGACTACCTTCACGTTTAATGTTAATAGAGCGAAGCTGACCCGCTCTGGCTATGATCACATTGGCTGGGCGGACAAGGCGGATGCTGTGACTGCGAAGTACACGGGCGGAGATCCGATCGTACTGACCAAGGACAATCCGACCAAGACCATCTACGCCATCTGGATGCCATTCTTTGAACTGAAGTATGATGCGAATGGCGGCACCGGTGCGCCGGCTAGTCAGACGCGTACGGCAGCGCATCCAACGGTGAACCGGGTTACCTTTACCGTCCCCAATCAGACCCCGAGCAAGGAAGGCTACACCTTCAAGGGCTGGGCTGACAGTTCGACTGCGACCACTGCGCAGTATCAGCCGGGCGACACGGTTGACGTTAAACATGAAAACAGCCCCAAGACCGTCTACGCCGTTTGGGAAGGGAGCGATCCTATTCCTGTTCCCTCCTATGACGATCTGAAATCTGCTATCGGGAAGATTCAGGTAAAGGACGTCAGCACGCCCAGCTGCGGGACGGAAAACTACGACCTGATCGACAACACGCAGAGCGAGCCGTTCAACTATACGAAAACGGCGAGATTGGATCAGCCGGGGAAATACGACGTGACCATCAAGACCGCGCCGTATGTCGCAAAGTACAACAGCGAAAAATCGAAGACGCATGAGCTCAACAATGCGAACCAGACAACGCTGAAGCTTGTAATCAGCTACGAGAATAACACGTGGAAGCTGGACGACGGCCTGCGTGTGATCGAGGTTAAGCACAGCGAGCAGACCCCACCCACCGATAAGCCCGACAAGCCCACGAAAAACGACGTGACCGGCGTTGTTGTAGATATTGTCTGCGTTACGACAACCGGAACGCATGATACGGTACAGTATCCGCTCGGACACCCGACCGACGCACAACATACGATCGGCGAGGTCGTAAGCGATGGCGCGGGCGGATATATCTGCCCGGTGACTGTCCGGACGGCATGGTTCGTGCAGCAGGCCAGCAATCTGGTCTGGAAGGTGCAGCACACCCCGACCGCGCAGACCATCACGTTCAACCTCACCTATGATAAAAATAGTAAGACGTGGGTGAAACCGGCAGCGAACCCGCGGATCGAAGCCACGCACGAAGTGACCCCGCCCACAAAGCCCACGGCGCTGGACGGCAGTTTTGCTATCGTCTGCAAGAACAACAAAGCAACACATCCTTACAAGGCGGATTATATTGCCACCCCGTCTCAGTATACGATCAGCGATGTGCAGAAGGACGAGCAGGGCTACTACGTCACCGCGACGGTCACGGTAGCGCCGAATCTGGTGGCATATAACAAGGCCACCCGCGTCGAGCATCGGCTCGTTGACGAGCAGGACGCAACGCTGACCATCACCTTCCGCTATGACACCGAAGCAACTGTTGACGGGAACAGGAAATGGAAGCAGCAGGGTGACCTGCCGGTCGTTGAAGTCATCTGCAAGCCCAAAGCCCCGACGGCTGACGAGCTGAAAAAGCTTGAAATGGCTGTTCAGGTCAAGTGCGTCGTAGATGCTTCGCAGCAGCATACGGCCGCCTACGGTCTGCTCGGCGAGTGCGATGTAGACTACTTCGTCTTCGAGCCGAGGCAGGAAGGGGACGACTGGCTTTGCGACATCAGCTATTACCCCGAACGCTATGTGGCCGAGTTCAACACGACGTTCCAGAACCTGAAACATGTCCAAAACGATGAGAAGATCGTTCCGGTCACGCTGATCTGGGCCGGGGGCAGCTGGCAGATCAAGACGCAGGGCCGCGTACATGTGACGGAGGAATATACCGTTACCTACACCGACGGCGTAGATGGTGAAGAGGTTTTCGCCGATCAGGTCTATTCTGACCTTAGGAAGGATTCCACGACCCCCGCGTTCAACGGCACCCCGACCCGCACCGGCTACACCTTCGCAGGCTGGGAGCCCGAAGTTGCGGCAACGGTCACGCAGACTGTGACCTATGTTGCGAAGTGGGAAGCCAAAAAGGCCAACGTCCACCTCATGATCTTCAAGTCCGGCGATCTGAGCAAGCCGATCGTGGATGTTCCGTACGCCGCCGATAAGCTTGCTGGCGATACGATTGACCTTACGAAGATCGATCCGAGCAGCTATCTCGATTTCGACTTCGAGATCGACGGCGGCTGGTACGACGACGGCATGTTCAACAGCTACAAGCGGTATCTGGACGGTCTGCAGGATAAACCCGCCGGATTGGAGAAGCTGCTGATCACCGGAAACTGGCAGAATCTCAAGCTCATCGTCACCGAGCTGGTTCCTGTTGTTTACTTCGATTCTCTGGAATCGCTGACGGCATATCAGAACGACCACTCCAAGACGGAGGGCATCCTCCGTACCACCAAGGCCCGCGTTGGCTCGGCTCTGCCCACCGCAGACGCGCCCACTGCGACCCGCGACGGCTACACCTTCACCTTCTGGAGCCGCGAAGGCCAGACCACGGACGTCACCGGCCAGACCGTCAACGGCTGGACGAACCTCGTCGCCAACTGGAAGGTCACCCCGCACAACATCTACGCGTATGCAAGACTGAACAGCTATTTTGCACCGCTGACCACGAGCGAGTTCGATACGCCCGTCACGCTGAACGCTGCGACCCTGTCCCGTCTGGGCCTCGGCAGCTACAACAGCCTCGGCTACATTTCTATCGGCAGCTTTACCTTCGATGCAATGCCGCTGACGAGCGATCTGTACTTCGGCGATGACGCAGAGCTGAGCGCAGTTGCTGAGAAGCTGGCGACCGACATCGCCCTCGAAACCGGCGTTTCTGACAAGATTGCCGAGAAGATCGCCTGGACGGCCCTGTACAAGACCGTAAACGAAGAGGACATGGAGCCCGGCTATCCGGCAGAAGCCGGCTACCAGCTCTCCGGCAATCTGAACCTCGCATCCGTTACGTTCAGAGCCGGTGCTGAGAACGTCGAGAATATGCCCGCTGTCAACTACACCTATGACGACGGCGCGATCGACTTCTACGACTTCTACTTCGCTGGCGACACCATCACCCTGCCCACCACTGAGCCGACCCGCGAAGGTTATAGCTTCAAGGGCTGGAGCGTTGAAGTCATTCCGGCTGAAAATGATGCCGACTGCTATGACGCTGACGGCGCAGACGATGCGGCCGATGAAACGCTCCTCAAGGCTGGCGACACCTACACCATCACCGCGGGCGGCGTGATCTTCACTGCACAGTGGGAGAAGAAGACGTTCACAGTCAAGTACTACCTCCCGGATGAAACCGGTGCGTGGGTAGAAAAGAAGATGGACACGGTTGACTCTGTTGACTATGCCACCTACAGCCTGTGGACTCCGAATGCAGAAGATGGTTACGAATTCAGCGGCTGGTATCAGAAACCAGCTGATATTGGCGTAAAAGCTAAGGTCGAAAAGCTGTACATGGCCAAGGAATGGAAGCTCTACGGCAAATTTACGCCCATTGAGTACACCATTCAGTATGTATACAACGACGGCAAGGCCACCAGTACCAACCCCACGACGTACACGGTTGAGAGCGATACCATCACGCTGGCCGATGCGACCGGCGCTGACTGGGGCAAGACGTTCCTTGAGTGGCACGACGAGAACGGCCAGAAGATCACCGAGATCCCCACTGGCTCGACTGGCGACCGCGTTATCACGGCATACTGGAACTGGCCTGTCCATCTCCACTACCTCGATAAGGACAACAACGAGATCGAAAGCGCCACGCTCTATGTCAGCGAGCTTGAACCCGGCGCATGCGTCCTGCCGACCGGCGAAAAGACCGGTTATGACTTCGACGGCTGGTATGAAGCCAAAAAGGATATCGGCACCGCCAGTCACAAGCTGAACGCTCTGTCCATAGCCAAGAAGTGGGAACTCTACGGGCGCTACACGGCAAAGACCGACGTGAGCTACACGGTCAAATACCTGCGTGAAGGCGACAATAAGGTTCTCGCGCCTGAAAAGGTCGTGACCGATCAGACGTTCGACACCGAAGTGACCGAGCAGGCCGCAGACGTGGTCGGCTACACGCCGGACGCACCCAGCAAGACGATGATCCTTGATGAATACAACAAGGTTCTCACGTTCTCCTATTCGGCCAACACCTACGACTACACTGTCCGCCACATCAAGCAGCTGCCCGACGGCTCCTATGACGAGGCAAACGCTGAGGTCGAAACGCTGAGCGGCAAGTTTGAAGCGCTCGCAGCCGTGACCGCGAAGGACTACGGTGAGCACTATCCGACCAACGACGCAGACACGAAGCAGAACATCAAGATCGAAAAGGGTCTGACGATCGATGTCAAGTATGATCTCGACGAGCATACCCTGACCTTCGAAACCAACGGCGGCTCCGCCATCAACCCGGTCACGGTCCGCCACGGCAATGCAGTTGCAAGACCCGCTGACCCGACCAAGGACAAGTACACGTTCATTGGCTGGTATGCCGACCCCGAATTCACCGAGGAGTATGACTTCGCAACGGTTCTGGAAGCAGACAAGACCATCTACGCCAAGTTTGAACTGACGTCCACCCCGATCGGCGACATTTATGTCCGCTACGACGTTCTGCACATCAAGCAGCTGCCCGACGGCACCTATGATCTGGCCAACGCTGAGGTCGAGCACCTGAGCGCCAAGAAGGACACCACCGTCACCGCGGTCATCAAGGATTACAGAGCAACGCATCACGTCAATGTCAACCGCACGCTGAGCAAGCTGACCGGCACGGCTATCCAGCCCTACAAGGGCGTGGACGGCAAGCCTGTCTACACCATCCTGACGGTCTACTACGATCTGGACTTCCATACCCTGACGTTCGACACCATGGGCGGCTCCAAGATCGCGCCGGAAACGGTTCGCCATGGCCTGACGGTTGCGAAGCCCAAGGATCCCGTCAACGGCGGCTACATCTTCGACGGCTGGTACACCGACAAGACCTTCAGACATCGCTACGACTTCTCGACCCCGCTGACCGAGGACATCACGATCTATGCCAAGTGGTTCCTGATCGTCCTGCCCGGCGTCACCGTCAAGAAGAACACCCCGAAGCTCAACACCGCTGATCACTTCGCGTATGTCCAGGGTTATCCCGACGGCACCGTGAAGCCCGCAGGCAACATCACCCGCGCTGAGACGGCCGCGATCCTCTTCCGTCTCATGGATGATGCGTCCCGCAAGACCTATTACTCCACCAAGAGCGGCTTCCGCGATGTCGCCTCCGGCAGCTGGTACAACACCTACGTTGCAACTCTGAACAACGCCGGTGTCATCACCGACAGCTCCAACGGCTACTTCCGCCCGAATGAAGCCATCACCCGTGCAGAGCTCGCCGCCATGCTCGCCAAGTTCTCCGAGACGACCGGCGCTGCGAACTACTTCAATGACGTGTCCGCCAAGTACTGGGCGGCCAACGCCATCGCGATCTGCGCCAAGCTCGGCTGGATCACCGGCTATCCCGACGGCACCTTCCGTCCGGACAGAAACGTGACCCGTGCTGAACTCATGGCTATGATCAACCGTGCCACCGGCCGCGCACCCAAGTCCGCCGACGCATTCCTGCCCGGCATGAAGACCTGGAGCGACAACACCGCCGATAAGTGGTACTACCTCGACGTGCAGGAAGCTACCAACAGCCATTCCTACACGGTCAAGGGTTCCGAAACCTGGACGGCTCTGACCTCCGACCCCAACTGGTCGCTGTACGAGTAAGCCACTTCTGACGCAATTCCCCGGTATAATCCAAATCAGCCCCTGCCGCCAATTCGGTGGCAGGGGCTGAAAAATTCCCCCGGCGGCGCAGTCCACGACGGACTGCCGCTGGGGGAAGCTGTTTATTTTTGGACGCTGCGCGTTATAACCGGCCCAGACGGAACTGCTCGATCATTTCACCGGTCAGGCTGATGTGGGAGTGATCCTCCGGCAGCTCGCTGCGCAGGTGCCAGTTCGCCTCGGCCAGCTCGGATTCCTGCACGGTGATCCTGTCGCTGCCGTCCAGCTCACAGACGAAGCCCATCAGGAGCGTGTCCGTGAACACCCACGGCTGGGATTTGTAAAAGCGGAGGTTTTTGACCCGGAGGCCAGCCTCCTCCATGACCTCGCGGTGCACCGTGTCCTCAATCGACTCACCGATCTCATTAAAGCCCGCGATGAGGGCATATTTTTTGAACGGCCGACCGCGATAGCGCGTGAGCAGCAGCCGGTCGCCGTCGTGCACCGCGACGATCACAGCCGGGCAGATCTTCGGGTAGACCGTGTTTTTGCAATGCGGGCAGACCATGGCGCGCTCGACCGTGCTTTTCTCCATGCGCGCGCCGCATCTGCCGCAGAATTTCTGGGAATCATACCAGCGGTACAGGCTTTCGCCCGCAGCGGCGGCGAACAGCGCCAGACTCGTCCCGTCCGTCATGGCGCGGAGCGACGAAGAGGGAGCATAGCGGAACGTGTCTGTCTCGCCGGGGTGGGCGGAGACGAGATAATATGCCGTTTCGTCAATGGAAAAGGCGTACTGCGCCTCGCCGCCGTCCGGGATCTCGCACATCCGGGGCAGTGTGAGCGTTTCGCCGCTCAAATTACAGTAAACTGTATGATCCGGCTCAAAAATCAGCGCAATATCATCCGGCGACGGTGCTTTCCACGACATTTCATTGTGATACATATGCGGATACAGATCCTGAAGCATAGCTTTCCCTCCTCAGCGCCGGGCGAAGAACACTTCGATCTCCGCCCGGCCTGCCTGTACGCTGCCCTGCGCGAAAAACGGCTTTCCGCCGCCGCGTCCGTGCAGCTGCGCGTTCAGCTCCTTTACCAGCTGCCGCAGATCGCCGTCCTGTTCGCCGACGGCGTATTTATAGCCGTCCGCGTCGCTGCCGGCAAAAACAGCCGCGCGCCCACTGCAGGCCGTCATGACCAGATCGGTCAGCCGCCGCAGACTGTCCGGGTTCATCGCAGGCTCAAACAGCAGGACGTTTCCTGCCCCGGCAAGTGCCTGCGCCTTCTGCGCAAACACAGCCTCTTCCAGCCCGGCTGCGCGCTGCTTCTGCGCGGCCTCCGCGTCCAGAAGCCGACGCACGGCGGCAGCCGTCTCCAGCGGCTTCGCCGACAGCAGGCCTGACACGCGCCGGTTCTGCTCGGCAATTTCGCTCAAATAGGCAAGCGCACGTCTGCCGCACAGAATTTCCAGCCGCACGCCGTCATGGAATTTCACGCAGGAGAAAATTTTGATCAGCCCAATTTCCCCGGTGCTGCTTACGTGCGTCCCACAACAGGCGCAGATGTCCGCGCCGGGGATGGTCACGATGCGCACCTGACCGGTCAGCTCCTTCTTGCTGCGGTAGGGGATGGCCTTCAGCGCCTCGGCATCCGGGTATGTAATTTCGATCGGGACGTTTTTCCAGACCCACTCGTTGGCCTCGGCCTCGACGGCGGACAGGTCCTCCTGCGTCAGCATACCGGAAAAATCAATGGTCACAAAATCCGCGCCCATGTGGAAGCCGACGTTTTCATAGCCGAAGCGGCGGTGTATCACGCCGGAGAGAATATGCTCGCCGGAATGCAGCTGCATGAATTCGAACCGGCGGCCATAATCGATTTGACCCTCGACAATCTGCCCCACGGCAAGCGGCTGTTCACAAAAATGCACGATCTTGCCATCGCGCTCATGCGTGTCGGTCACGCGGACGCCGGACAGGAAGCCGGTGTCACCCGGCTGGCCGCCGCCCTCCGGATAAAAGCAGGTTCTGTCCAGCACGACATCATAGCCGTGCTTTCCCGGCTGACAGGATACAACGCGCGCTTCAAACGCTGCCTGATGCGCGTCCTGATAATAGAGCTTTTCTGTTGCCATTTTGACACCTCTTGTCAGATTTTCAACTATCATAGCACACAATCCGTCAAAATTCCACTGGAATTCGTTCGGATTTTGGTTGACAAACCGGGGAAATCAACCTATTATATAAGTTGGGCGATTTCAAAAGCGCCTGATATTCTGAAACAAAAAGGGGGAAGAACAAATGGACGCAGGAAGTAGTAGCGGCACATCCGCAGGCCGAAGTCGGCCCGAGCACCAGCCGCCTTTGTGCGTCCGGTGCTTGCAGCCCCTGTCATTCTTCGATTGATGTGCCTGCGTTGTGTCTTTACCTTCCTATTCTTTACATTTAGGAGGAACAAGACATGGCAGAAAGCAATTTTTCCCTGCAAAAGACCCTGACCATGCTGCTCGACGAGAAGAAGTATCATTCTCTGCGCGACATCCTCAGCACCATGAATCCCGCCGACATCGCCGCCATTTTTGACGATCTCGATCAGGCGCGCCTGCCGCTTCTGTTCCGGCTTCTGCCGAAGGAGCTGGCCGCCGAAACGTTCGTCGAAATGGAGCCGGAGGCGCAGGAGCTTCTGATTCAGGGCTTCTCGGATTCCGAGCTGAAGGAGGTCATCGACGAGCTTTACGTCGACGACGCCGTCGATATCGTGGAGGAAATGCCCGCGAACGTCGTGCAGCGCATCCTGACCCAGGCCGAGCCGGATATGCGCAAGCAGATCAACGAGATCCTGCGCTACCCGGAGGATTCCGCCGGCTCGATCATGACCACCGAATATGTCTCCCTGCGCCCGAATATGACGGTCGAGGAAGCGATTTTGCGCATCCGCCGCACGGGCATCGACAAGGAGACGATCTACACCTGCTACGTGACGCGCGGCCATAAGCTGATCGGCCTTACGAGCGTCAAGGACCTGCTTCTGTGCGAGGACGACGATGCGACCATCGAGTCCATCATGCAGGAGCACGTCATCACCGTCGGCACGCTCGACGATAAAGAGCAGGTCGCCCAGATGTTCAGTAAGTACAATTTCCTCGCTCTGCCGGTCGTGGACACGGAGAACCGGCTGGTCGGCATCGTGACCTTCGACGACGCCATGGACGTCATGGAAGACGAGGCCACGGAGGACATGGAAAAGATGGCCGCTATGCTGCCGTCCGAACACCCGTATATGCGTTCGACCCCTGTCGAGATCTGGAAAAACCGTATCCCGTGGCTGCTGCTGCTGATGGTTTCGGCGACGCTGACGGGCATCGTCATCACAAGATTTGAAAATTCGCTGGCCGCCCTGCCGTGCCTCACGGCGTTCATCCCCATGCTGATGGACACCGGCGGCAACTCCGGCTCGCAGGCCTGCGTGTCCATCATCCGCGGCATCAGCCTGAATGAGATCGAATTCCGCGACCTGGGACGCGTGGTCTGGAAGGAGATCCGCGTGTCCGTCCTCTGCGGCGTGTGCCTGGCAATCGCCTGCTTCGCGAAGATCATCGTGGTCGATATGCTGCTGTTAAAGAGCGAGAGCGTGACGTATCTGGTAGCCTTTGTCGTCTGCGCGACGATGGCCGTGACGGTCTGCCTTGCCAAGATCGTCGGCTCAACGCTGCCGCTGCTGGCTAAAAAGCTCGGCTTCGACCCGGCTGTGATGGCCTCGCCGATCATCACGACGATCGTGGACTTCCTGTCCCTGCTTGTCTATTTCGCTTTTGCGACCGCAATGCTCGGCATCGGATAAAAAACCGCCCGCTGCACAGCTGTGCAGCGGGTTTTTGTGCAAAAACGGCAAAAAACAGACGCAGTTGGTAGGGGCGGGGCTCTGCTCCGCCCGGCGGAAAACGCTGCGTTCGCGTGAGAACTTGCGGCAAATTCGTATGCAGTTACCCACTTGGTTGTAGGGGCCGACGACTCTGTCGGCCCTGAAAATGCTGCGAATTCGCCATGGATTTCCGTAAAAATGCTGCGTCCTGCGGGCGGACAGAGTCGTCCGCCCCTACACCGAAATGCGCAGATGCATACGAATTCGCCGAGGATTTCCGATGATTCGGTGCATTCTGCCGGGCGGAGCAGAGCCCCGCCCCTACCAAAATTGTGCGTATTTTTGGGGGTGCTCCGAAATCTGCTGCGGTCGAATCCGCTCAGCGCAAAACTGGGAACAGGAGCTTCTGGTTTTCCTGCGTGTACATATTTTCCCGCGTAATGAGGACGCAGGAAACCTCAACGAAATCGTCGGTCTGCTCGCCGTTTGCCACGCGAACGGCCTGCTGGACGGCCACGTAGCCCATGTTGAACGGCCGCTGCGTGACAATGGCCTGAATGATGTTCTGCTCTAAAAACTGGATCTGCCGCTGCGAATTGTCGCAGCCGACGACATAGACGCGCCCGCCCATGCCCAGCTCGACCAGCGCGTTTGCCGCGCCGACGTTGCAGACCTCGTTCGTGCACACAAAGCCCCGGATATCCGGGTCGGCGGAAAGAAGCTCCGTCGTGATCGTCTGCGCCTGTTCGGTCGAGTTGTCGCAGCAGAAGCTGCCGAGGATCTCGATATTTCCTGCCTCGTTCAGTGCGTCCAGAACGCCGCGCGTGCGTTCAATGCCCGTTGTGGTCGTCAGCATATGCTGAATGACCGCGACCTTTCCGCCCTCCGGCAGATAGGATGCCATGGCGCGGCCCATCTCCAGCCCGATCTCATAGCTGTTGCTGCCGACAAAGCAGGCGCGGCCTGCGGCATTGACGTCCGTGTCGATCGCAACGACGCCGATCCCGGCAGCGATGGCTTCCTCCGTTGCTTCCGCGCAGCGGTCATAGTCCGCGGCAGAGAGGATCATGACGTCCGGCTTATCCGCTGTCACCTGCCGGATCAGCTCGATCTGCTTGTCAATGTCAATTTCGCGCGGCGAGGTCAGGACCTTCAGCTCGACGCCGTATTCCTCCGCCGCCTTTTCAACGCCGGACAGGAGCGTTCCCCAGAACTCCGCGACCTCTGTCACGGTTTTCAGAACCAGCGTCACCCGCAGCGGCTTCTGTGCTGCCGCGCAGCCCGCAAGATTCAGGAGCAGACAGAGCAGCAGGAGAAAAACGGTGCATTTTTTAATTCTCCGCATGGCTGTCCTCCTCCTTTCCACGTACAATGGGCAGCACAAGCATGACCATTGTGCGCACACCGGGCGTAGAATAATACTTCATAACGGCGTCCGGGCCGAAGAACAGCTGCAGCCGCTCGTTGACGTTATAAACGCCGATCTTGGTGCTCTCCGCGTCGGATTCCTTTTTGTCGAGAATGGTTTCCAGCTGCTCCGGCGTCATGCCCACGCCGTCGTCCTCGACGGTGATGAGCAGGCGGTCCTCCTCCAGCAGCGACTCAATGCGCACCGTGCCGCCCTGCTGCTTGACCTTGATGCCGTGATAGATCGCGTTTTCCACCAGCGGCTGCAAAATGAGCTTCGGCAGCAGGCAGTCCTCCGTCTGCGGGTCAAGGTCGATCTCGTAGCGGAGCTTTTCGTTGTAGCGCATCTTCTGGATGGTCAGATAGCTGCGCACATGGGCGATCTCCTTTTTGAGCGTGTTGGTGTCGGAGCCGTCGCCGATGGACGAGCGCAGCAGCAGCGCCAGCGCGCTCGTCATCTCCACGACCTCCGCATTGCGTCCGGCGTGGCTCATCCAGATAATAGAGTCGAGCGTGTTGTAAAGAAAATGCGGCTGGATCTGCGCCTGCAGCGCCTTCCATTCGCTCTTGCGCTTCTGTTCCTCGCTGCGCAGCCGCTCGTCCATGAGCTCTGCGGTCTTGGCGATCATGTGGTCAAAGCTGTCAGACAGCTGGCCAAGCTCCGTGCGGGAGGATACCTGGCTGCGCACGTGCAGATCGCCGTCCTCCACGCGCCGCATCGTCTGCATCAGACGGCGGATGGGTCCTGCGATGGAGCGCGAGAGCTGAAGCGCGAACACCAGCGCAAGAATGAGCGCCGCCGCCGCGATGAGCAGATAGGTCTTGTAGATCCTGTCCTGACTGCGCAGCAGCTCCTGCGTGTAGGCAACGCCCACCGCCGTCCATCCGGTGGCCTCCGATGCGCAGGCTACATAGAGCCTGCGCATCCTGCCCTTGCCGGAGAGCGTGCGGCCGTCCGCCGCTGCCAGCACCTCCGCGACGTTTTCCTCCTTCAGTCCCGCATAGATCAGATCCTGCTGCGGGTGCCAGAGGATGCCGCCGCTCTGGTCGATCAGATAGATATAGCCCCGGCTGCCGAGCTGGATATCCGCGCAGAGCCGGTCGATGATCTGGTAGTTAAGGTCGATGAGCAGAACGCCCTGCATATTCCCTGCGCGGTCGAGTACGGCCTTGGAGAACGAAACGACCCAGTTGTACTGGCCCGCGATCAGGTTTTCCACGCGCGAGGACGACACCTGCACCTCGTTCGGCTCCCGCAGCGCGGCCTGGTACCAGGCTGCGTCCCGGTAATTGGAGTAGGTGTTGAGCGACGCACCCTCGCTTCCGAACAGCGCGCCGCCGGATTCCGGGATCAGGGCGATGGCCGTGATCTCCGAGCGGATCTTCTGTGCGGCGGCCAGCTGCTCCTGCGCTTCGCGGCAGGCCGCGTCCGTCAGCCGGTGCTCGTTGGCCGCACGCAGATAGGCCGCGACCGCGCCGTTGTCGACAATAAAATCGGAAATATCCTTCATGTACTCCACGTACATATCAAGCTCGGCGTTGACGCGGCGGATCAGCTGCTCGGTGTACTCCGTCGAGCTGTCCAGCAGCTCGTTCGTCAAGACGCTGATCGACACATAGGTCATGGCTGCCGTAATGACGAGGATCAGCAGCATGAACAGCGCCGCGATCCGCGTGCCGATGGAGTGCCGGGAAAAAAGTCGTGCTTCGGTCATGTTCCGCTCTCCGCCTCCCTGTACTGCCGGGGCGTCATGCCGGTTCTGCGGCGGAAGGTGAGCGAGAAATAATGCGGGTCGGCAAAGCCGATGCGCTCGGCGATCTCATAGGTGCACAGCCCCGTTTCACGCAGATATTCCTTGGCCTTCTCCATACGCAGGTTTGTCAGATATTCCACGAACGACTGGCCGGTCTTTTCCTTGAATACCGTTGAAAAATAGCTGCGGCTGACGCCGAGATGCTCCAGCACGTCCGGCAGCTTGAGATCGCAGTCGGCATAGTGCTCGTTAATATACGCGACGGCCAGACGGCCGCATCGGGCGGCAGGCGTGTCGTTCTGCTGGGCCTGACATTGCAGAATATAGCCCTCAAGCCGCTCGACGGACAGCCGTACCTCCTCCAGCGCATAGCTCTGCTGCGGAAGGAGCATGGCGGGCGCGCGCAGCAGCTGCTCGCGCGTCAGATGCGAGGCCACGAGGATCTGCAGGCGCTGCAGAACGGGGCGGCACTCGCTCTCATGCACCCTGCGGCGGCGCATACAGGTAAAAAGCGTCCCGGTCAGCTCCAATGCACGGCTGCCGCTGCCGGATTGGAGCGTGCTTGCGATCTGCGCCGCAGTCGGACAGTCGTCCGTCTGCAAAGAGCCGGAGGATTTGCGCAGCTCCGGGTCAAACAGCAGTGTCTCGCCTGTGGAAAACGCGTAGCCCAGCGCGTGCTGCGCCTCCTGCGCGGACTGCCGCAGGCCGTCAAGCCCGGCATAGGCCCCGCCGATCCCGATGGGGGCGGTGATCTCCGCCTCCTGCATCACCGCGCGCAGATGGCGCGCTCCGGCGGCGGTGCGCGCCATGAGTTCCGCCGTTTCATCGCCGCTGACGATGAGCATAACGTGCTGGTCGCCGAGCAGCCGGAGCTGCGCGGGCGCACAGCCCTGCGCCACCCGATGGCCCTGCGCCTCAAAGCCCTCGGGGCGCTGCGGCAGCGCCGCCAGCGCGACCGCATGGAACCGCCCGCCAAGCTCAACACCGGCGGCAAGCGTCGCCTCCGGCAGCTCCTGCGCCGTGTCGGACTGTAAAAGCCCCTGAAAGAAATGATCCTTCAGCACCTCGTCTGCCAGCACGGCCCGGCTGTAAAGCCCCTGCCGGTTGTCCCGGCGCGAAAGCTCCGCAGACAGGTTCTCCAGCAGCTGATCAAACTCCTTCGGGCTGACGGGCTTGAGCAGATAATCGTGGACATGGTACCGGATGGCCTTCTGTGCATAGGAAAACTCGCTGAAGCCGGTCAGCACGACGACGATCGTGTCCGGAAATTTCTCATAGATGTTCCGCGCCAACTCCAGCCCGTCGACAAAGGGCATACAGATATCCGTGATGACCACATCCGGCAGCACGGATTCGAGCTGTTCAAGCGCCTGACGGCCATTTTCAAAGACATGGGGCGGCGCAAAGCCGAATTTGTCCCAATTGGTGTTCTGTGCCATGGACTCCCGGACAAGCATTTCATCCTCTACAAGCATGATCTGGTACATACGGCGCGCCCTCCTTTGTATTTGTTATTAGTGTATAACAAAACGGTCAAAATTGCAATCAAATTTAGCAATTCGCCAATATGCCCGTGCGGTATGACGCGGAAAAATTCGCTGATATCGAACGTATCCGGTTGCTGAACGATATTCGGCATGATATAGTAAAGGAAACGCAATGAACAGAAAGGAAGCTTCAGCATGGCAGAACAGGAAGGCAAAACCATACACTCCGTTGCGAAGGCGATCCGTCTTCTCGACATTCTGACGGAAAGCGGCCAGCCCGCTTCCCTGACGGAGCTTTATCAGAAAACCGGCTGGCCGAAGAGCACCATCCACGGCCTGCTGTCAACGATGCGCGAATCCGGACTGATCGAGCAGATGCCGAACGGCCGCTACTGGCTTGGCATCCGGCTGTTTGAATACGGCTGCGCCGTCTCCAACTCATGGGATATCGGTACGATTGCACGGCCGCATATGCAGAGTATCTGCGCTGAACTTGGCGAGAGTGTATTCCTGTCGGTTTTTGACCGTGCAGCAGTCGTAACGCTGGCAGAGGAGGAGTCCCGCGCGAGTCTTCGCGTCGTGTCCGAGGTCGGCGCACGGCTTCCGGTCTATTGTACGTCGCAGGGAAAGCTGTTTCTTGCCAACAGTTCCCCGGCGGAGTGCCGCCGCATTCTTACACACACCGAACTCAAGGCCTTCACGCCCCATACACTTACCACGCCGGAGCAGTTTGTGCCCGAACTTACCCGCATCCGCGAGCAGGGCTACGCTGTGGAAAACGGCGAGTATAAGATCGGCCTGCGCTCCGTCTCCGCGCCGATCCATGACGTGACCGGCGAGGTGCGCTACGCCATCGGCTGCGTCGGAATGTTCCGGCAGGTGCAGTCCGACGAGTTTCTCCGCGCCATCCGCCTCGTCTGCGCCGCAGCCGAGACGATCTCCCGCGCCATCGGCTATCACGGATAAACAGGCCCGCCGGACAGTTTTTTCTGTCCGGCGGTTATTTTGCTTGCATGTATGCGGCATCGCATGATATACTGGAAGGGAAAAAGAAAGAAAAAGGGGGATCCTTCATGTCCAAGACCTTCCTGCGGCGGCTGTTCGTGCTGGCGCTGTGCGCCTGTCTCGTGCTGCTGGCCGTATTGCCCGCCGGGGCCGATTTCGGCGATTATTCCGGCGATTCCGACTACGGCAGCTCCTCTGATTGGAGCAGCTCCGACTCCGATTGGGACTGGAGCAGCAGCGATTCCGACTATTCCAGCAGCTCCGAATCCTCCGGCGGGATCAGTACCATCGTCGTCGGAGCCATCATCGTCTTCATCGCGATCGTTTCGACCTCACGCACAAAGAAGAAGAAGGGAGCGTCCGGCGGCACCAGCTGGTCCGCGGCTGCGAACCGCAAACTGAAGCCCATGGCTGAGTATGAGCAGCTCGACGAAAACTTCGACAAGGCTGAGCTGACCTCCAAGCTGTCGAACCTGTATGTACAGATGCAGGATTGCTGGCAGAAGAAGGATATCTCGCCCATCCGTCCGTACTGCACCGACGCGTTCTTCACGCAGATGGACAATCAGATCCAGCGCAAGAAGCAGCAGGGCCAGACCAACTACATCGAGCGCATCGCGGTTCTGTCCGTGGAGCTGCGCGGCTGGTGCCAGGAGGGCGGCAACGACGTGCTCGTTGCCCGTCTGAACACGCGCATCGTCGATTACACGCTCGACGACAAGACCGGCAAGCTCATCTCCGGCAGCAGAGACAAGGAGAAGTTCATGGTCTACGAGTGGGATCTTGTCCGCACGACCGGCACGAAGACCGAGAAGGACAAACCCATGCAGACCGTCAACTGCCCGAACTGCGGCGCACCGGTCGAGATCAACGCCAGCGCCAAGTGCCCGTACTGCGGCAGTGTCATCACCCTCGAGGAGCACGACTTCGCCCTCAACGCCATCCGCGCCATCTCTCAGCAAACGAGAGGATAACGCGCCCCGGCAAACGCATTCCACTAAAAAACTCCACCGCCCAGGCCGGGCGGTGGAGTTTTTTGAAATCTAGCCTCTGCGCGGCGCTTACGCCTGCAGATTGAGCGCGGGATTCATATAATAGACGTTTTTCTCGTCCAGCCTCCGGCGCAGCAGCTCAATGGCCTCGCCGAAGCGCTGGAAATGCACGATCTCGCGCTCCCGCAGGAAGCGAATGGCGTCGTTCACATCCGGGTCGTCAGAAATGCGGAGGATATTGTCATATGTCACGCGCGCTTTCTGCTCGGCTGCCAGATCCTCCGTGAGGTCGGCGATGGGGTCGCCGGTGACGGCCATGGTCGCGGCGCTCCAGGGCGTGCCGGAGGCGGCCTGCGGGTAGACGCCGGCGGTGTGGTCGACAAAATAATTCGCAAAGCCTGCCGACTCGATCTGCTCCTGCGTGAGCGTCCGCGTCAGCTGGTGCACGATCGTGCCGACCATCTCCAGATGCCCCAGCTCCTCGGTACCAATGTCGGTCAGCAGCCCCTTCAGCTCAGGATACGGCATGGAATAACGCTGACTCAGATAGCGCAGAGACGCGCCAAGCTCCCCATCTGGACCACCATACTGGGAAATTATAACAGCTGCCAGCTGCGGGTTCGGGTTTGCGATGCGGATGGGGTACTGCAGCTTTTTTTCATATACAAACATCGTTTATTCCTCCGTTTCCGCGTCCCAGGGCCATGGATCGTCCAGCCATGTATAGCAGCCGCCCGCGGCGGCCTCCATCTGCGTGAGCGCCATGCCGCTGTCCTCCGCCTGCTGCCGCAGCATTTCATACTGCTCGACGTACTGGTTGAACAGCTGCACGGCCTCCTCGTCGTCCGCGTGGGTATCCAGGTACAGGCCAAGCTCGGTAATGGCGAAATTCGCCGCCTGAAGGTCCTGCATACTCTGCATACCGTCCGCGCTGCGCGGCTCGACGCCGCTTGTGCCGCGATATGGAAGGTCAAGCCCCGGAAACAGCGTGCCCTTCATCAGCGCACGTCCCGCCGTATAGCGGTCGGGGTTCTGCCCCTGGAACGGGACGTAGGGATTGGCCAGCGGCGCGCAGGCGGGAAGCGTTCCCCGCGTATCGCCGCAGCCTTCGGCAGTCTGGGCTGCCTGTGTCTGCATATCAGCCAAAAAGATCGGCTCCTCTCAAGAGATTCGGGCGCATTCGCCCTGAACCAATCTATGCGGCGCTGCTTCGACAGGTGAACGGGGACTCTGTACTTTTTCTCCGTCAGATGGTATACTGAGATAAAATGCCACAGCCGGGCGCTCCGGATGCGGCAGCTTTTCGGGAGGTTCCTGTATGCTTTCTGCGTTTCACGGCCTGTGTATGGCGCTGGCTGACAGCGTCCCCGGCGTGTCCGGCGGGACGATCGCGTTTATTCTCGGCTTTTATGACGATCTCCTGCGTGCGCTGCAGGGCCTGTTCAACGGAAAAGGTCCCGTGCGGCGGCAGAGCCTGCGCGCGCTGCTGCGCTTCGGCGTCGGTTGGGGCGTCGGAATGGCTGCCTGTATTCTGGCGCTGGCGGAATTATTTGAGCTGCACGTCTATTTTATGTGCAGTCTGTTTCTGGGGCTGAGCGCGGCGGCGTTTCCGCTGGTAGCCCGCGCGGAGCGCGGTGCGCTGCGAAATACCGCGCGGTACGCGCCGCTGGCGCTGCTCGGCGCGGCGCTCGTCGTGGGGCTTACGCTGCTGCGCGAGGACGCGGCGGTTTCGCTGCGCGTCGACTTTTCGGAGCTTCGCGTCTGGCCGCTTCTGTACCTGTTTGTCTCCGGCGCGATTGCCGTCAGCGCGATGATCCTGCCGGGGATCTCCGGGTCGACGCTGCTTCTGATCGCGGGCGTCTATCTGCCTGCGATGCACGCGCTGCGTCAGCTGCTGCGGCTCGATTTTTCCGGGCTTCCCGGCATTCTGGCGCTTGGGCTTGGCGCAGCGGCGGGCGCAGCGCTGGCTGCCCGCGCCATCCGCGCCGCGCTGCGCCGCTTCCGGAGCCAGATGGTGTGGCTGATCCTCGGCCTGATGGCAGGCTCACTGTACGCCATCGTGATGGGCCCCGCCGGACTTCAGACACCGCAGACTCCGGTAAGCCTTCAGACGTTTTCGCTGCCGGGCTTCCTGCTGGGCGCGGCGGTGCTCCTGCTGCTGGAGCTGCTGCGCGCCCACCGGCCGAATGCGGAAAAATCATCACGGTGACGCACCGGCGGGGGACAGAGCAGCCACGCCGCAGGGCCGCCTTTTCGATTCTTTTTGCGTTTTTTCTCAAAATGTAGTATAGTGTACAAAACAAACAGGAGGCGCATACGATGATCGAGGTCGAGTTATCTAATATTTGGGGGAGCGTCAGCCTGCCGGATCTGCTGTCCGGGGAGAAGGATCTGTTTGACGCGCATATGCAGCTCCGGACCAACGTGCCGGACGGCCCGGACTTTCTGGGCTGGCTGAACGCGCCGGAGGGCGTGATGGCCCGTGCAATGCTCGCGATCGGCAAGGCCGCAGAGAAGATCGCGGAGCTCGGCGATACACTCGTGGTCGTCGGCAGCGGCGACGCGCCGCTTGCGGCGCAGGCGGCGATCCGCGCACTTGGAAAAGAGGGGAGTGTCCGGCTGATTTTTGCGGGCACAAGCCTGTCCGCAAGCGCCTACGAGCAGCTGTGCAGCCGGCTCGAGGGGCAGGACTTCTGCCTGCTTCTGATCGCGCAGAGCGCTGTCGATATGGAATGCGGCGTCGCCTCCCGCGCCGTCCGCTGGCTGCTTGACCGGCACTACGGGCCGGAGGCCAGGCAGCATATCTTCGTCTGTGCGCCGAAGGACAGCCTCCTGCATGGTATGGCGCAGGAGGAGGGATATACCTTCCTGGCCCAGCCTGCGCAGCTCGGCTGCGCGGATTCGGCACTTTCGCCTGCGGCGCTTCTGCCGATGGCGGTTTCCGGGATCGAGCCGCTCAGCGTGCTTGAGGGCGCGGGACAGGCGTATCATGATTATGACCTGCGCGCGTTTGAAAACCCTGTCTGGATGTATGCAGGCGCACGTCACGCGCTGGAGCTGCGTACGCGGCGCACGGAGCTTCTCGGCATCTTCGAGCCGGACTGCATGGCACTCGGCCGCTGGTGGGCCAGCAGCACGGCCCGGCGCAGCTGCCGCGGCGGATACGGCGTTCTGCCCGTCCCGGCAGAGCTTCCCGGTGCGCTCGACACGCTCGACGCTATGCTGGACGGCAGCCGCAGCGCGTTTGAAACCTTCCTGCGCATCCCGCTGCCCGCGAGACGGCGCAACATTGAGCTTGACTGGAAGGATTACGACGATCTCGGCTATCTCTCCGGCCACTCGGTCGGCGAAGCCGAAAGCGCGATGTTCGACGCGCTCGTGCAGACCCACGCCTCGCTCGATATCCCGCTGATCATCCTCTCCGCCGGGCAGCTGGACGCGCCGCAGCTCGGCGAGCTGTTCTACTTCCTGGAGCTGACCGCTGCCCTGTGCGCCGCGGCTGACGGGCTGAATCCCTTCGACCGCAAGCGCAGTTCTCCGACCAGAGCGCAGGCAGCCGCGCTGCTGCGCGGCTGAAGCCTGCTCCTGTTTACGATTTTTTCACAAGTAGGTTCTTGTGTTTCCGGCAGAAAGCTGGTACAATGAAGCTGACCACATGAGAAAAGGAGGAATGCCCGTATGGTCAATATTATGATGGGCCCCGAAGGCTCCGGCAAGACGAAGCTGCTCATCGGTGCTCTCAATCAGGCAGTTCAGCGCGAATCCGGCAGCATCGTCTGCATCGAGAAGGGCGATACACTGCGCTTCGACGTCGACCACAAGGTTCGGCTCATCGACATCAAGGAATACGCTTACGGCGGTTATCCGTTCCTGCGCGGCTTTATCAGCGGCCTGCACGCGGGAAACTTTGATATCACGCATATTTTTATCGACAACCTTTACAAGCTGTCGCAGGACAGCGACCCCAAGGAAACCGAGAATTTCCTTGACTGGTGCAGCGTCTTCTCCGCAGAAAACAGCGTCGCGTTTACGCTGACGATCGCGGGCGAAGCCAAGGATGCACCGGAATATATCGCAAGATATATGGACTGAATTTGAGATCGCAGGCGCTGCGGGCCTCCCACAGCGCCTCTTGAACGTTGGCAGAGGGGGCGCGGCATGGAGCAGCAGGAATATGCGCAGCGGGGCTATCTGCGCGAGGATTTTCGGCTCTTTCACCTCAAGGGAGCGATGGAGGAACAGCTCGACTGGCACTACCATACCTTCCACAAGCTGATCTTCTTTCTCGGCGGCCAGTCCGGCTACGGCGTCGAGGGGCGCAGCTACCCGCTTGAGCCCGGCGACGTGATCCTCGTCCCGCAGGGCTGCGTCCACCGGCCGGAGGCCGCGCCCGGCGCGCCGTACGAGCGCGTCATCCTCTATCTGTCGCCGGACTATCTCGCCCGCGCGGGGACGGCGGACTGCCCGCTCGACAGCTGCTTCACGCTCGCCACGGCCCGCTTCCGCTTTGTCCTGCGCCCGCAGGATGAGCGGCAGGCGCTGCGCCGCACGCTCTTCGTGCTGGAGAGTGCCTCCGTGCAGCCGGGCTTCGGGCAGGAGCTGCTGGCAAAGTCCCTTCTGACGCAGCTGCTCATTCTCCTGCGCCGCGCGATGGACGCACAGCCGCAGGCCGTGGAGAGCCTTGCGTCCGATGAAAAGATCGCGGCCATCATGCAGTATCTCTCCCAGCACCCGACGGAACCTGTCTCCATCGACGATCTGGCCGCCCGGTTCTATATCAGCAAATATCACATGATGCGGCGCTTCCGCGCCGAGACGGGCTATACTGTCCATGCGTATCTGACCGGCAAGCGCCTCGCCCTCGCGCGCGAGCTGATCGCCGCCGGGACGCCCATTTTGCAGGCGGCCAGCGCCTGCGGCTTCGGAGATTACTCCGCATTCTGCCGCGCCTACCGCCGCCAGTTTGGCCAGCCGCCCAGCAGCGCAAAGCAGGATGCCGCCGAAACGCCGAAATCGCGAAAAAAGGCTTGACAGCGGGGCGACAATATGCTATGATTCTAAGGCTGAATTTGTCAGAGTGCCTGCGGGTGTAGCACAACGGCCAGGGCACCAGCCTTCCAAGCTGGGGACGCGGGTTCGATTCCCGTCACCCGCTCCATTATGCGCCAGTAGCTCAGCTGGATAGAGCAACTGCCTTCTAAGCAGTAGGTCGCGGGTTCGAGTCCCTCCTGGCGTGCCAATTCAGCCGGGCTAAAAAAAGAAAATTTCATATGGTGGGTGTAGCGTAGTTGGTTAACGCGTCAGATTGTGGCTCTGAAGACCGAGGGTTCGAGTCCCTTCACTCACCCCATTTTCTTTTTTTATGCAGGATTTTGCCGATACGCGCACGGGGATGTCGCCAAGCGGTAAGGCACAGGACTTTGACTCCTGTATGCGTAGGTTCGAATCCTGCCATCCCTGCCATAAGACCCGCTAGCTCAGCAGGCAGAGCACCTGCCTTTTAAGCAGGGTGTCCGGAGTTCGAATCTCCGGCGGGTCACCACGTCGCTGCGGACTGCATATTGTTCGCAGCGACTTTTTATGCTTCGCATGAAAAGTCACTTCTCACTCATTTCGTCGCAGCTCCTCCCAAAATCGCAATCGCTGACGCTGGATTGCGATTTTGTTTTTCTAATTTGGCAGTTGATCCATAGTGTTCAGATCACACACGTCGCTGCGGACTGCATATCGTTCGCAGCGACTTTTTATGCTTCGCATGAAAAGTCACTTCTCACTCATTTCGTCGCAGCTCCTCCCAAAATCGCAATCGCTGACGCTGGATTGCGATTTTGTTTTTCTAATTTGGCAGTTGATCCATAGTGTTCAGATCATACACGCCGCTGTGAGCATCCGGGCTGCAGCCTGCGGTGCGGTCATGCCGGAGCCGGGCGGCTTGCGCATACAGGGTGCAGAGAAGCGTTTCGCAGGAGTGCGATCATTTTAACATATTCTGCTTAAACCCATAGCCTCTTTTTCAAATGCTCCATGAAATTTATCAAATCGTGCACAAAACGACAAAAAGGATTGCCTTATAGGAACGGGATGGATAAGATAGAGATAACCCGAAATAGGAGGCAGGAAAATGGACAAACAGAAGCCGGCCCTTGTGATCATGGCTGCGGGCATGGGCAGCCGCTTTGGCGGCCTCAAGCAGATTGAACCGGTCGATCCGGAGGGGCATATCATAATCGATTTTTCTCTGTTTGATAGCTGGCGTGCGGGGTTCCGCGACGTTGTGTTTATCATCAAGCGCGAGATGGAAGCAGAATTCCGGGCGTGCATTGGCGACCGCATGGAGCGGTATTTCCATGTGTCTTATGTATATCAGGACCTTGACTGTCTGCCGGAGGGCATTGAAATTCCGAAAGGACGGACGAAGCCGTGGGGGACCGGTCACGCGCTGGCCTGCTGCAGGGGCACGGTAAACGGACCGTTTGCCGTCATCAACGCGGACGATTTCTATGGCCGTACGGCCTTTTCGGAGATTTACAGCTTTCTGGAGGCGCAGACCGACGCGAGCAAGTACGCCATGGTTGGCTACCGCCTGAAAAACACGGTGACGGAGTTCGGTTCCGTGGCCCGCGGCGTGTGTGAGATCGAAAACGGGATGCTGACCGGCGTGACAGAGCGCACGAAGATCTACAAAAAGGGCGCGGATGCCGAATATACCGAGGATGGCGTACAGTTCTTCCCGCTGGCGGGCGATACAATTGTGTCGATGAACCTCTGGGGATTCTCGGCGCGCGTGCTGGATGAGCTCTGGAACCGTATGGGGGCGTTTTTGAACGACGCCATTCCGGCCAATCCGCTCAAGTGTGAATATTTCCTGCCGTTTGTGGTGAACGCACAATTGGCGGACAAGTCTGCAAGCGTGCAGGTGCTGCCGTGCGAAGAAGCGTGGTACGGCGTGACCTACCGCGAGGATCTGGATTCGGTCCGGGAGGCTGTGGCGAGGATGAAGACTGAGGGCATTTATACGCAGGCGCTTTGGACATGACGAACAGCTTCCTGTGCGCATATCAATGACCCTTATAACAATACACAACGTAAAGCACCCGGTCAGCACAATTGCTGGCCGGGTGCGAATTTCAGCCTGTGTTCCGGAAGGATGCCGGGAACCGGCGGCTTCGGGTATATGACCTGCGGTTACGCCGTTTCCTTTCTGAACGTCACAACAAACGCGCCCTTTATCTGTGTTGACGTTCCCATGTAATCGTATGTCGCAAGCTCCCAGCCCTCGGCAGCTCTTTCATTCAACAGCTGATCCAGCATCGAAATGTCCGCTGCATTCGCCTTGTCCGAAAACCATTTTGTGCTGACCGTTAAAATTTCTGTTTTGTAAGTATACATGAAAAACCTCTCCTTTTAAAATACTGTTCCCCGAAATATTCCGGGCGATGAAGCGCCGGGGGATCGATGCCGGGACGGTTCTGCGCAGGATGAAGCGTCTGTCAGAACGCAAAAAACACGGATGCGCCTTGTAAGGAACGCGTTTCGTATCAGTCTTTTTTGGTCATTTCGTAAAATAGTGCTTTGCTTTTCCTGCGGGATATTGTACAATAAAACAGGGCATTCCCCACCGGAGCCTATCCGGTATCCCGAACATGGAGTGATTCAATTTGCACAGCACACTACTGGCATTCGATATCGGAACCAGCGGCCTGAAGGCCTCGCTGGTCGATGAAAATCTCAATATTATCCGCAACGTCACAACATCCTATCCCACGCACCACTACCCGAACGGCGGCTGCGAACAGGAGGCCGCCGACTGGTGGATGAGCGCCGTGCGCGCCATGATGATGCTGCGGGAGCTTGCGCCCGAATACGTCAAGCGTGTCGACGCCATCGGCGTTTCCGGCCATATGCTCGGCTGCCTGCCCATGGACAAGGACGGGCAGACGCTGCGCCCCGCTATGATCCACGCCGATACCCGCGCGCTGGCCATTTCCAACGCCCTGCGCGCCAGATTTGGCCGGGATTATTTCTATGAGATCTGCGGCAACGTCCTTTCGCCCGCATCCACCCTCTGCAAGACGCTCTGGCTGAAGGAGAACGAGCCGGGGCTCTACGCCCGTACATACCGCATCCTGCAGTCGAAGGATTATCTTGTCTACCGCCTCACGGGCCACATGGAGACGACCGATATGTCCGACGCGTCCCACGGGCTGCTCATGAATCTGGAAACGCGGCAGTACGACACGGAGATGTTCCATAACGTGGGCGTCGATCTGGATAAATTCCCGCAGATCCACACCAGCTGCGAGATCGCGGGCCGGTTGTCGGAGGAAGCGGCGGGCTGCCTCGGTCTGCGTGCGGGCATTCCCGTGTCCGTCGGCGGCGGAGACGGGGCCTGCGCCAATGTCGGCGCAGGCGTGGCAAAGCCGGGCGATTTCTATCTCAGCCTCGGAACCACCGCATGGATCGCCGGTCAGATGGACGCGCCGTTCATCGACCCGCAGCACCGCGTATTCCATATTTACGCGCTCGACGGCCACGGCTGCAACGTCTTCGGCACCGAGCAGTGCGCCGGACGCTCTGTCTCATGGGCCATGGACCTGTTCGAGGTCGCCTCCGCGCGTGCGTTTGATTCCGCTGCGGCGACCGCTCCGGCAGGTGCGGGCGGCCTTATCTACCTGCCGTATCTGGAGGGTGAGCGCTCTCCCGTCTTCGACGCGCAGGCGCAGGGCGTTTTCTTCGGTATGAACACCACGCACAAGCGGGAGCATTTCCTCCGCGCCGTTCTGGAGGGCACGGCCTGCGGCCTGAGCCAGATCCTGGACGTCATGCGCGAAAAGCAGCAGATCGAGGAGCTGCGCATCATCGGCGGCGGGGCCAAGTCGAAGCTCTGGAAGCAGATCCTTGCCGATGTGTGCAATGTGACGCTCCACGATGTATCGACGTTCTCCGACAGCGCCACGAGCCTCGGCGCGGCGGCAGCCGCAGGCGTTGCCATCGGCCTGTTCGGGAATCTGCCCGAGGCGTGCAGCCACATCCGCATGAGCGGCGACATTGAACCCGACCTGGCGGTTCAGGAAGCCTACGCCCTCACCAAAAAACGCTACGCCATGCTCTACCCCAGCCTCAAGGAGGCGTTCCACACCAGAGCGTGACACCACTTCGTTGTAGGGGCGGACGACTCTGTCCGCCCGCAGAACACAGTGCTTTTTCTGTAATCCACGGCGAATTCGCAGCATTTTGGGGCCGACAGAGTCGTCGGCCCCTACAGGACAGCGTTTTTCTAAGCGGAGAATTTTAAATCTGCTTCGCCACCCACAGCGTCTTCGCCAGCCCTTCCGCCGCTTCCAGCAGACCGATGCAGCTTTCCATGGAAGCGCTCACACATACAACGCCGTGTCCGCCGAGCAGGCAGAGCGGGCTGTGCGCCAGCGCGGCCTCGATGCCCTTGTGGATCTCGTGCGTCCCGTTTTTGCCGTAGGGCAGGCACACGAACCGCTGAAATACAACGTGCAGCGAGCAGTCCTCCGGGACGATGAAGTCCCGGTACCGCAGCGCATACGCCGTCAGATACGGGCAGTGGCAGTGCACGACGGCGTTCACATCCGGCCTCGCCCGGTAGACGGCCTCGTGCAGCAGATACTCGCTCGACCGCTTCCCGCGCCCGCCGATCTGCGCGCCGCTTTCGTCCATGACGCTGATATCCTCCCTCTGAAGCAGCAGCTTCATCCGGCCGGACGGTGTGATATACGTCAATCCGGTTGCCCGGTCTATGATGGAGGCGTTGCCCTCCAGCGCGGTCACGAGGCGCTTCTGCTCCAGAATGTTTGCGAAAAATGCAAGCTGCTGTGCGTAATCCATTGCAGTGTCTCCTAAAATCAAAAAATGCATATGCATATTTTATTGTCTTTGCTGCCCGAAGTCAACGGGCGGCCCGATCAAACAGGAGGTATTTGAACCATGCTGAAAAACATCCCGCCCATCCTTTCCCCGGAGCTTCTGAAGGTATTGGCCGAAATGGGCCACGGCGACCGCATCTGCATCGGCGACGGCAATTTCCCCGGCGCATCCATGGCCAAGCCCAACAATTGCGTCTTCCTCCGTGCCGACGGCCATGGCGTGCCCGAGCTGCTCGACGCGATCTTGCAGGTCATCCCGCTTGACGAGTATGTCGAGCACCCTGTCATGATCATGCAGGTCGCCGAGAAGGACAGGGGCATGGAGATCCCCATCTGGGACAAATATAAAAAGATCGTCGCCAAATACGACGCGCGCGGCGAAGCCGCCTTCGGCAGCTATGAGCGCTTCGAATTCTACGACGAGGCCCGTAAGACCTACTGCATCCTCCAGTCCGGCGAAACTGCCATCTACGCCAACGTGATTTTGCAGAAGGGCGTTATTAAATAAACAACCTGCGCAAAGCAGCCTCGGCCATGCGGCCGGGGCTGCTTTTGTGCCTGCGTATTATTTCTTTCCCGCGTTGGCCTGTTCCAGCTTGTGCTGGCGGCGGTTGCGGACGGCTTCGTCCATCGGATGGATCTCGCCTGCGGCCTGCAGGGCCATTTTGGTCAGCAGCGGGCCGACCAGCTCGTAGATCAGAATGGCGAACAGCGTAATGTTGCGGATCAAATCACCCTCCGCGCCGAGCTGGCGCGCCGTCACGCACATGCCGAGCGCGACGCCGGCCTGCGGCAGCAGCGTGATGCCGAGATACTTGCAGATCTGCGGCTCACATTTCATGAGCTTTGCGGAGTAATGCGCGCCGAGATACTTGCCAAGCGAGCGCGTCAGAATATACACAACGCCGATGAGAACGATCATACCGTCCTTGAACACGCCCAGATCCAGCCCCGCGCCGGAGATGACGAAGAACGCCGCAAACAGCGGGCTTGTCCACCGGTCGGATTTTTCCATGATCTCACCCGACAGCGGGCAGAGGTTACAGAACAGCGTGCCCAGCATCATGCACGTCAGCAGCGACGAGAAACCGATGGTCACAGGGCCGATCTTGAATTCCGCCATGGCCAGCGCCGAGGTCAGGAAAACAAATGCGATGGTCATGTTCAGACGGTTGGTGTTGGAGTTGAACAGCTTTTCCAGCTGCGTGAGCACCCAGCCGCCAAGTGCGCCGAGCGCCAGCGAGCACACGATCTCGATCAGCGGATCGACGACGATGGAGATCACATCGAACGAGCCGGTGTTGAGCGCCTTTGCGATGCCGAACGACACCGCAAACACGATCAGGCCGACCGCATCGTCCAGCGCGACGATGGGCAGCAGCAGATCGACCAGCGGGCCCTTTGCCTTGTACTGCCGCACGACCATGAGCGTTGCGGCAGGGGCCGTTGCCGTGGCGATGGCGCCGAGCGTGATGGCCTGCGCGATGGACAGCCTGCCGTTTGTAAGCAGTGCGATCACGATCAGCGCGATATCGACCAGGAACGTCGCGGCCAGCGCCTGTAAAACGCCGATGACGAACGCCTGCTTGCCTGTGTGCTTCAGTTCGGACACGCGGAACTCGCTGCCGATGGAGAATGCGATGAAGCCCAGCGCGACCTCGGAGATCAGCGACAGACTGTCTACGGATTCCTGCGTCGGGAAGCCAAGGCCCTCAATGCCGAGCAGACCCAGGCAGTACGGCCCGATCAGAACACCCGCGACCAGATACGCCGTCACAGACGGCAGCTTCAGCGGCTTTGCAACGCGGGTCATCAGCAGACCCGCAAGAACCGCAACAGATAATGATAACAGCGTGCGCATTTCAAATTCCTTCATTTCTACTTTTTTGCACACATCATTATACACGCTTCCAAGCAAAATGCAAGAAGAACTTGTGAAAAATGAATGAAATTCAAACGGTATTTTATTCAATCTGCCAGTATTTCCGGCGAAGCGGATTTTTGCTGGACAAACGCCCCGCGCGTCTGCTATGCTGAGGCGTATGGAGGCGAGAAACATGGAAGATCAGATCACAGTAAACGGCAGAGTGCTTTCCATCCGGCGGCTGCTCGGCAAGGGAAAGGGCGGCTATTCCTATCTGGCCGCGGACGAGCGCGGCGAATACGTCGTCAAGCAGATCCACCACGAGCCATGCGAGTATTATCAGTTCGGGGACAAGCTTGCCGCCGAGCAGCGTGATTATGAGCGGCTCCTGTCCGCCGGGATCCCCATGCCGCGCCTGCTGGACGTCGACACGGAAAACGAGCGCATTCTCAAGGAATACATCCCCGGCCCCACGGCAGCGGAGCTGATCGCGGAAAACCGGCTCCCCGGCTTCTGCCTCCGGCAGCTGAAGGCCATGTGCGCCCGCCTGTATCCCGTTCATCTGAATATCGATTATTATCCGACCAATTTCGTCCTGTCCGTCGACCGGCTTTATTACGTCGATTATGAATGCAACGACTACAGCCCCAAATGGGACTTCGAGCACTGGGGTGCGCAGTATTGGACGGGACAAGAATAAACGGCTGCGGCGGACGGTGAACCGTAAACCACAAGTCTGATTTTCCGATTTGTCTGGCAGTTTCAGCAATTCGGCACTGCGCCCCGACCCTCATCCGGCCCTTCGGGCCACCCTCCCCGGCGGGGAAGGCTTTGGGACGCCGCAGTCCGTCCGCGCATCATCCAAGCTTTTATCCGACACCAAAGCAGGAGTTGAGTTTATGATCCTGAAGCAATGGCATTCCTTCTGTCTCTGCGCGGAGGACAACACGCTTTTTCCGCAGGACGCGCGGCCGTGCGGCGCTGCGTTTGCGCCGCTGGTGTTTCTCGTGCGGCGCGTTCCGCTGTGCTCGCGCGGATTATTTTATATCCATGATCTGGCCGAGCTTTCCGAGCCTGAGACTGTCCGCTGCCTGACGCCGTGCAGTCCGGCCTCCGGTGAGCTGGCCGGTTTTGTACGCGCACATGGGGCGGGCGTTCTGAACGTCTGCTTCCAAAACGCATTTGCCGTTCTGGAGGCGTGGCAGCGGCCGAAGCGAACCGGTCTTGTCCTCACGCTCGTCGGCCTTGGCGACGTGGGCGGCACGGCGCTGCTGGCGCTGAAGCTGCTGGGACATGAGTTTTCCAGGATCCAGATCTTTGACCCCAACAAGGCCCAATGCGCCCGGTACGAGCTGGAGCTGAACCAAGTGCTTTCGCCGGACGGCCAGCCGCTGCCGGAGATCGTGATCTGTGAGGAAAAGGACCTGTTTGCCTGCGACCTGTTTGCGTTTACGGCTTCGCGCGGCGTGCCGGGACTGGATACGGCGGTGAAGGACGTGCGTATGGCGCAGTACGAGGCCAACCGCGCCATGGTGGGCGCGTATGCCCGCATGGCGCGCAGCACCGGCTTCACCGGCCTGTTCTGCCAGATCTCCGACCCGGTCGACCACCTGTCGCGCTCTGTTTTTCTGCAAAGCAATCAGAACGGGGCAGGGGAGTATGATTTTTCCGGCCTGCTCCCCGAGCAGATTCAGGGCTTCGGCCTCGGCGTGATGGCCGCGCGCTGCGCGTATTACGCGCGGCAGCTGGGATTAAATGAAGAGAAGCTGCGCGTCTACGGCCCGCACGGGCAGGGACTCGTCTGCGCGAACAGCTGCGGCCCGGACTATGACGCGGCCCTCTCCGCAAGGCTGACCGAACAGACCCGCACGGCGAATCTGCGCGTGCGGGAGCTTGGCTTCAAGCCGTACCTGGCCCCCGCACTGTCCTCAGCCGCAGTGAGTATTCTGCGGCTCGTGCGCGGGCAGGAGCACTTCGGTGCGGTGCCGCTCGGCGGCGCGTATTTCGGCTGCCGCAGCCGCATGACGCCGTTCGGCGTCAGCCTCATCCGGGAGAAGATCGCCCCCGCGCTTCTGGAAGAATTACAAACGACGCATACCGCATTGGAGGCGTTCGAATACTGACATGGAACAGGAACTGACGTTGGTGCGCATCGGCCATAGTGCGCGGCTGGAGCGCCTGCTGCCGCAGGCGCTGGCCGGGCTCCGCGTGAAGGAGCTTCCGCCGGAGAGAATCGAACAGGCGGCGGGCTGCCGCCTGCTTTTTGCCGCCGCGCTGGATGAATACGGCTCGGATGAGACGTTTTGCCGCCTGCTGCGGACGCTTCGGAAGCATCCGGACTGTCTGTCCGGCAGCTATGGCGGCGTGATCGTCGACGGGGCAGGGGAGCTTTATACGAAGCAGACCGCGCGGGAGCTGGTTCTTGCGGCAAATCAGGCAGGCTGCGCGTTTCCCGGAAAACCGCTCGTCGAGGGGACGGGTTCTCTTTACAACCAGCATATTCAGGCTGGGATCCTGCATCTGAGTTGGGAGCAGACCTATGCGCACCAGCTGCGCCAGCTGGCGCAGCGGCTTCTGGAGTTTGAGCCGCCGTGCTTTGCCCGGCCAAAGCTTCTCATGCTCCACGCGTCGGATAACAAGCGCTCCAATACGGTCTGGCTCGGCGAACAGGTGCTTGCGCGTCTGCCGGATGCATTTGAAACAAAGACCATTTCCCTGCAGAACGGCTCCATCCACGACTGCCGGGGCTGCTCGTATGAAGCCTGCCTGCACTTTGCCGCGCAGAGCCGCTGTTTCTACGGCGGAAGCATCTCCGACGAGGTTCTGCCCGCCATCAGCGCCTGCGACGCGATGCTCTTCCTGTGCCCGAATTATAACGACGCGGTCAGCGCCAATATCATGGCGCTGTTCAACCGCCTGACCAATCTGCTCGTCAAGCAGGATCTGTATCAGAAATATCTGTACGGCATTGTCGTTTCCGGCTATTCCGGCAGCGATATCGTCGCGCGGCAGCTGCTGGGCGCAATGTGCCTGAACAAGACGGCCATCCTGCCGCCGGACTTCTGCCTCATGCAGACGGCGCACGACCCGGGCTCCGTCCGGACTGCGGACGGGATCGACGCACGGATCACGGAATTTGCCGCACGTATTGCGAAAATTCAAACTGTACAAAAATGAAAATCCGGCGGGCATATAGTTTGTCAAACCTGCACGCTTGACGAATCGGGATGCCGGGTGTAGAATTGTTCCATCATTTAAAGCTTCACTCAATAAAAGAATATCGCCAAATGCAATGAGGAAGAAAAGTAACGCGGGACATGGCCACAGAGAGCCGGGGATGCTGGGATCCCGGCGCCAACGCCTTCGTGAACGAACACTTCTTAGCAGCGACCTGAACCGGAACACCGCAGTAGGGAAGACGCGCAGCGCGGCGTTAAAGCGCAGGGGCTTGTCAGAGTCCCGGAAAAGAGACTGGGTATTCCAGTAAGTTAGGTGGCACCGCGGATCGGCAGCAATTCGTCCTAAAATTTATTTTAGGCAATGCTGCGCAAATGATTCGGAGGTGCTTTTTATGTGCGCAATTTTTGGTTTTATGTCCCCCAGTCTCAAAAAGGAACAGGTTCTCCCGTATTTTGAAAAAACAAAATCCCGCGGCCCGGACGACACCCGGCTTGAGCCCGCAGGCAGCGGTATGCTGGGCTTCCATCGTCTGGCCATCATGGGCCTGCACCCTGAGGGCATGCAGCCGTTCCATCGCGGCAGCGATATGGCCGTGTGCAACGGCGAGCTGTACGGCTTCCGACCGGTCAAAAAGGCGCTCGAAGCCAAGGGCTATGTCTTCGCGTCCGATTCCGACTGCGAAATTATCCTTCCCCTGTGGCAGGAATACGGCACCGAGATGTTTGCCGGGCTTGATGCGGAATTTGCCATGATTATCTATGATTCCGCGTCCGATTCCCTTGTCGCCGCGCGTGATCCCATCGGCATCCGCCCGCTGTTTTACGGCTATCTTGCCGACGGCTCGATCATCTTCGCCAGTGAAGCGAAGAATCTCGTCGGCCTCTGCGCGCACGTCTTCCCGTTCCCGCCGGGGCACTATTATAAGGACGGCAAATTCGTCCGCTACGCTGATCTGACCACCGTTACACGTTATTCGGATGACGATCTTGACACCGTCACGAAGAAGGTCCGTGAAAAGCTGATCTCCGCCGTGGAAAAACGGCTCGACGCGGACGCGCCGCTCGGCTTCCTGCTCTCCGGCGGCCTCGATTCCAGCCTCGTCTGCGCGATCTCGGCCAAGCTCCTCGGCAAGAAGATCCGCACGTTCGCCATCGGCATGGATTTAGACCCCATCGACCTGAAATACGCGAAGGAAACCGCTGATTTCATCGGCGCGGAGCATACCGAGGTCACCATGACGCGTCAGCAGGTGCTGGACTCCCTCGAAACGGTCATCGCTCTGCTCGGAACCTATGACATCACGACCATACGCGCCAGCATGGGGATGTACCTGTGCTGCAAGGCTATCCACGAGCAGACGGACGTGCGCGTCCTCATGACCGGCGAAATTTCCGACGAGCTGTTCGGCTATAAATACACCGATTTTGCCCCCAGCGCCGAGGCCTTCCAGCAGGAGGCAAAAAAGCGCGTGGACGAGCTTTATATGTACGATGTCCTGCGCGCCGACCGCTGCATTTCCGTCAACTCGTTCGAAGCCAGAGTCCCGTTCGGCGATCTGGATTTTGTAAAATACGTCATGTCCATCCGTCCGGAGCTGAAGCTGAACACGTATGACATGGGCAAATACCTCCTGCGTAAGGCGTTCGCGGACGATCATATCCTGCCGGACGATATCCTCTGGCGGCAGAAGGCGGCCTTCTCCGACGCCGTGGGCCACTCCATGGTCGACGATCTGAAGGCGTATGCCGAAAGCCTCTATTCGGACGAAGCGTTTGCGGAGGGCTGCGCGAAATACGAATTTGCAAAGCCGTTTACAAAAGAAAGTCTCCTGTACCGCGATATTTTTGAGAAATACTATCCCGGTCAGGCGGACATGGTCAAGGACTTCTGGATGCCGAACAAAGCGTGGAAGGGCTGCGATGTAAAAGATCCCTCCGCCCGTGTCCTGTCCAACTACGGCGCAAGCGGCAAATAAGCGCCTGCCTGCCGGCAGCCCGAAAAAACGCCCCCGCTTTTCAGCGGAGGCGTTTTTTACGATCGGGTCTGTAAGCCGGGTTCTGTAATCGACAGTCATCTATCTAGGCGCACCGTTGCCGGTGCGCTCCAGCCACCTTCTCGGAAGCAGCCGGGCAGGCCTTGCCTCCTCTGCGGTGTTGCTCCGGATAGAGTTTACAGCAATGGACGCTTTCACACGCCATTGGGTGCGCTCTTACCGCACCTTTCCACCCTTGCCGGAGGCGGCGCGAGCCGCCTCCGGCGGTTTATTTCTGTTGCACTTTTCCTCAGATCGCTCTGGGCGGGCGTTACCCGTTATCCTTGCCCTGCGGAGCCCGGACTTTCCTCATGCGCGGCCTTTCGGCGCTGCGCCCGCGACTGTCCGACCCGGTCGCGGAAGTATTGTACTTTATTTGCAGGAAAAAGTCAAATGGATTGCAATTTCTTTCCCGCGCGGATATAATACAGGCAGGAAATTTTAAAAGAGGCTTTTGGATATGAATCATCTTGTCGACCAGTATTTTGATTCCCTGATTGATAAAAAAATCGCCGTGCTCGGCATCGGCGTGAGCAACCGGCCGCTCATCCGGATGCTCCTTGCGCACGGACTGCACGTGCTGGCCTGCGACAAAACGCCGCGGGAAAAGCTCGACGCGGAGGTTCTGGAGCTGGAGCGGGCGGGCGCCGTGCTCCATGTCGGAGAGCATTATCTTGACGATGTGCAGGCTGATATCGTCTTCCGCACGCCCGGTATGCACCCGGATATCCCGGCGCTGCGCCGGCTGCGCGAAAAGGGCGCGGAGCTTACCAGTGAAATGGAAGCGTTCTTCGAGGTCTGCCCCTGCCGCATCATCGCCGTGACCGGCTCCGACGGCAAAACGACCACCACGACCCTGATCGCAAAAATTCTGGAGCACGCGGGCCACCGCGTCTGGGTCGGCGGCAACATCGGCGCGCCCCTTCTGCCGCAGGCGGCGGACATGACGCCGGCGGACATTGCCGTGGTCGAGCTCAGCTCCTTCCAGCTCATGACGATGGAGCGCTCTGCCGACATTGCCGTCGTGACGAACGTGGCCCCGAACCATCTGGACGTGCACAAGGACATGGCCGAGTATGTGCAGGCCAAGAAAAACGTCTTCGAGTATCAGAACGAAACCGGCAAGGTCGTCCTGAACTACGATAACGATATCACGCGCGGCTTCGCCGCCGACGCGAAGGGAACCGTGGAGTTCTTCTCCCGGCTGGCAAGGCCGGAAAACGGCGTGTATCTGGAAGACGGCGTGATCTGCCGGAACGGAAAAAAGATCATGGCCGCCGCCGGCATCCGCATTCCGGGCGTCCACAACATCGAAAACTATATGGCCGCCGCCTGTGCCGTCGAAGGACTTGCGGAGGACGAGGATATTGACGAGATCGCGCGCACATTCGCGGGTGTGGAGCACCGCATTGAGTTCGTTCGCGAGCTGGGCGGCGTGAAATATTATAATGACTCCATCGCGTCCAGCCCGTCGCGCACGATCGCGGGCCTGCATTCGTTCCGCCAGAAGCCGGTTCTCATCGCGGGCGGCTATGACAAGAAGATCCCGTTCGACGCGCTGGGGCCGGAGATCTGCGCGCACGTGCGCCTGCTGATCCTCTGCGGCGCAACGGCGGAGAAGATCGAAGCGGCGGTCAAGTCTGCGCCGGACTACCGGCCCGGACAGCCGGAGATCCTGCACGCGCAGACGCTCGAAGAAGCGGTGCGGCTGGCAAAGCGGCACACTGTCCCCGGTGATATCGTGACGCTGTCCCCGGCCTGCGCCGCGTTCGACCAGTTCAAAAACTTTATGGTGCGCGGCGAGACCTATAAAACGCTCGTGCGGGCGCTGTGAACAGGAGAAACGATATGAAGCTGAGTGAAGGCCTCCGTAAGGGGCTTGCGATCAAGGAAAAAATCGGGCGGCCCTACTGCGCCGCCGTGATCGTCGCCGCAGGCACATCCTCGCGCATGGGCGGCACGAATAAAATCCTGACGGTGCTGGAAAACCTGCCGGTCATCTGCCGGACGGTCGACGTGTTTGACAAATGCGCCATGATCGACGAGATCATCGTCGTTACGCAGCAGGAGCTGCTGGAAAAGGTCAGCCGGTATCTTAAGGCGTATGACAAAATGCGCATGGTCGTCGCGGGCGGCGAAACGCGGACGGATTCCGTCATGGCGGGCCTTGCCGCCGTGTCCGACCGGGCGCAGCTCGTCGCCGTCCACGACGGCGCACGCCCGCTTGTGACCGACGAAGTGATTTGCCGCGCTGTTTCCAAGGCAAAGAAGTTCGCCGCCGCGGCACCCGCCGTGCGCGTCAAGGACACCATCAAAGTCTCGACCGGCGGTGCGGTCGATGAAACGCCAGACCGCAGTACGCTCTACGCCGTCCAGACCCCGCAGGTCTTTGACCGCGATCTGCTTGCCGCAGCCCTGCAGAACGCGAAAGAGCAGGGGATCGCGCTCACGGACGACTGCAGCGCCGTTGAGGCGCTCGGTATGCCCGTGCAGCTGACCGACGGCGATGAAGAGAACCTGAAGATCACAACGCCGCTCGATCTGGAGCTGGCCGCGCTGATCCTGCGCCGGAGGGCAAACGCATGAGGATCGGCCACGGCTACGACGTTCACCGGCTGGTTTCCGGCCGGGCGCTGATTTTGGGCGGGGTGACGATCCCGTATGAAAAGGGGCTGGACGGCCATTCCGACGCGGATGTGCTCGTCCATGCCGTCATGGACGCGCTGCTCGGCGCGGCAGCGATGGGCGACATCGGCAAGCTCTTCCCGGACAACGACGACCGCTATTTCGGCGCGGACAGCATGGAGCTGCTGCGCGAGGTCAGCCGCAGGCTTGAAGGGGCCGGATACCGCCTCGGCAACCTCGATGCGACCATCATCGCCCAGCGGCCAAAGCTCGCGCCGCATATCGAGCAGATGCGCTGGAATATCGCGGGCGCACTGCATACCGGTCTTGGGAACATCAGCGTCAAGGCAACGACGGAGGAGCGTCTCGGCTTCACCGGCTCCGGCGAGGGGATCGCCGCCCATGCCGTCTGTCTGATCGAATAGTCAACGGGGCTGCAGCGTGTTTCATTTCGCTGCAGCCCCGTTTTTCTGGCCGCCAGAATGCTGACCACAGCAGCCGGGTCGCGTGCTGCGCCTGCCGCCGGGCATTCTTACCGCATCACCCGTGACGGTAGATTTTCTTGTCCAGCGCGAAAATGCGGTTGGAGAAGCTTCCGACGGGCAGATCCTGCAGCGCCTCGGCGTAGATCTCCATGCGGCTGTCGATGAGGTCGATCTCGGAGAGCAGCTCTGCCTCGGCGCACATCGGGCGCACAGCCGCGCCGAACTCCGGTTCGCCATGGTGCGAGAGGATCATATGCTGCAAAAGCAGGCTCTTTTCCTCGGAAATGCCAAGCTCCTGCGCGCACTGCTGCACCTCCTGCGCGCCCATCACCAGATGGCCGATCAGCTGGCCGGGCAGCGAGTAATCCGTGACCAGCCCAAGACCGGAGAACGTAAATTCCTTTTCCTTTGCAAAATCATGCAGCAGCGTTCCCGTCAGCAGCAGGCTCCGGTCGATGATCTCCCCGTAAAGCCCGGCCAGAAAATCCGCCAGCCGCAGCATATTGGACGTGTGCATGAGAAGCCCCGACAGGAAGCTGTGATGGACGCTTTTGGCTGCCGGGATGGAGCGGAACGCGTCCAGATGCCGCGCAAGCATCGTGCGGGCGACGGACTGATACTCCCCGTCCTCCATGGAGTCGATCATGCGCTCAATTTCCGCGACACGCGCGTCCGCGTCGATGGGCGCGGTCGGCACAAGGGCGGAAAGATCATACTGGTCGTTCCCATCCGCCATGCGGATGCGGCCCGCCGTCAGCTGCGGCGCACCCTTGAACTCCGACACCTGCCCACGGATCTTGACGACGCGGCCGATATCGTCCGGCCGCGCGCCGATGGGGCCGGAATAGTCCCAGACCTTCAGATCGATCACGCCGGAGCGGTCGGCCAGAACGCCGGACAAAAACGGCTTTCCCGCCGCCGTCGTCTTCAAAAACGCGTCCTTCAGAACATAAAAGCCCTCTACATCGTCGCCGGTATGCAGCTCGGCGATCAGCTTGTTGTATTCCATGCTTCGTTTCCTCACTGTCTTTCAGATAAAATCTATTATATCAGTCTTTTCCCGTATCTGCAATCATACAAATGAAAAACCACTGTCTGTGAACAATTCGTGAAATCCGCAAAGGCGGCGGCGGGCAGGTTGTTTTTTGCCGTTTTTTGTGATATACTGAGGCAAAATCGGAAATCAGGAGGAACAACAGGTGTCTGATTTTTCAAAGTTCCGCACGGCGGTCAGCGGCTTTAACCGCACCGACGTTGTCAATTATATCGAATCGACATCCATTGAGCACCAGAAGGCCCTGCGCAAGCTGACCGACGAGCGCGATAAGCTCGCCGCAGAAAACGCCCGCCTTCAGGTCGAGCTGGCCGGACTGCAGAAGCATCTGGAGCAGGCGCAGGCGGACAATGATGCGCTTTCCGGGCAGGTGAACGCGCTCGCGCAGGAAGGCTCTGATCTGGCGGAGCAGTTGAAAAAGGCCGAAGAGGCGCAACAGGAACTGCTGACGCGCCCCGACCCGCAGCCGTCGGAGCCGGTGCCGCAGCCGGAAGAGCCGGAAACAGAAAATGAGCCGGATGAACCGGTGCAGGAACCGTCGCTTACCGAAAAAGAGTTGACCGCTTACCGCCGCGCCGAGCAGACCGAGCGCAATGCCGCCGTGCGCGCCCGGCGCATCTACGCGCAGCTGTCCAACCTCTGCGAGGATGCGCGCACCCGCTACATGGATTCCGGCGAGGAGATCGCCGCGCTGGCCGCCGACCTGTCTACCGGCCTTTCCCGCCTGCAGGACGCGTTCGCCGAGGTACAGGTGATCTTCGACGACGCCCAGAACGCCTTCGACGATATGCAGCTGCCGGAAACGGCCGCGGAGGAAACAGCAGAATAACGGCTCTCCTGACTGAGGGGTTGCAGCAGGCAGGGGCGAAAAGCATAGACCGATGCACCCCCGTGTGCACCACCAAATTTCATTGTAGGGGCCGATGCCTACATCGGCCCGCGCAGATTGCACCGGTTTTACGGGAATTCTCGGCGAATTCGTTATATTTTTTGGGCCGACAGAGTCGTCGGCCCCTACAACGCCCCCGCTCTCTCCTGTAGGGGCGGACGACTCTGTCCGCCCGCAGAATGTACCGGTTTTACGGAAATCTGCGGAAAATTCGCAACTTCCCAGCGGGCCGATGTGGGCATCGGCCCCTACAGGACTGCGGCGAACCCATACTGTCCCATAAATCCGCAAGCTCTTTTCACACTCTGTCTCTTCCCGCCCACGGGAAGATTTTTTTCACCTGGAGGTATCTATGAAACTGGTATCCTGGAATGTCAACGGCCTGCGGGCGTGTCTCGGCAAGGGCTTTCTTGACTACTGTGCGCAGGAAAATGCCGATGTGATCTGCCTGCAGGAGACGAAGCTCCAGCCGGAGCAGGCCGTCTTCGAGCTGGACGGCTATCATCGCTATTTTTATTCCGCCGAGAAAAAGGGCTATTCCGGCACGGCGATTCTGACGAAACAGGCCCCGCTTTCCGTCCAATATGGGCTGGGCCTTGACGCGCACGACCACGAAGGTCGGCTCATCACGGCGGAGTACCCGGAATTCTATCTCGTCTGCTGCTATACGCCCAATTCGCAGGACGGCCTCAAGCGCCTTCCATACCGCATGGAGTGGGAAGACGCGCTGCGCGCGTATCTGCTGCGGCTGGACGCGGAAAAGCCGGTCGTTTACTGCGGCGATCTGAACGTCGCGCATGAGGAGATCGACATCAAAAACCCAAAGGCGAACCGGCAGAACGCGGGCTTTTCTGATGAGGAGCGCGCGAAAATGACCGAGCTTCTCTCCTCCGGCTTTGCCGATACGTTCCGCCGCCTGCACCCGAACCTGGCGGGCGTATACTCGTGGTGGAGCTACCGCTTCCACGCGAGGGAAAACAACGCAGGCTGGCGCATCGACTATTTTATCGTCTCCGAGCGCCTGCTGCCGCGTGTTTTGTCATCGGAGATCCGCACGGACGTGTTCGGCAGCGACCACTGCCCGGTCGTGCTGGAGCTTGCCGTATGACGCCGGAGGAATTTACCGCCCGCTATATGCCGCAGTTCAGCGAACAGCAGAAGACCGCCGTCCGCGAGACGGAGGGGCCGGTCCTGCTGCTGGCCGTGCCCGGAAGCGGGAAAACGACGGTGCTGGTGACGCGGCTGGGGTATATGGCGCTGTGCCGCGGCATCGACCCGGCGCATATTCTGGCCGTGACCTACACCGTCGCCGCCACGCGGGAGCTTCGCGCGCGCTTTACCGCGCGCTTCCCGGAGCTTGCCGGGCAGACGCCGGAGTTCCGCACGATCAACGGCCTGTCTTCCAAGATCATCGAGGCCTGCGGACGGCAGCGCGGCCCGGCGTTTGCGCTGCAGGAAAACGCCGGCGAGCTTGCCGCGCTGGTCGGGCGCATCTATCAGGCACTGAACGGGGACTATCCAACCGACAGCACCATCCGCGAGGTGCGCACGGCGATCACCTATTGTAAAAATATGATGCTGTCGGCGGACGAGATCGCTGCGCAGGACTTCGGCCTGCCGCGCTTTTCTGAGCTTTACACGCACTACTGCGCTGCGCTGCGCGAGGCGCGGCAGATGGATTACGACGACCAGATGGCCTACGCGCTGGCGATCCTCAGAAAGCAGCCTGAAATTCTGGCGGAGTTTCAGGCGCGCTACCCCTATCTCTGCGTCGACGAATCGCAGGACACGTCCCGCGTGCAGCACGCGATCATTGAGCTGCTGGCAAAGAAAACCGGGAACCTCTTCATGGTCGGCGACGAGGATCAGAGCATCTACGGCTTCCGCGCGGCCTATCCGGAGGCGCTGCTGCGCTTTTCTTCGGTCTGGCCGGGCGCAAAGACGCTGCTGCTGGAGGACAATTACCGCTCCACGCCGGAAATTCTGCGGCTGGCGGGCGCATTCATCGAGGGGAACCGGGATCGTTACCCCAAAACCATCCGCGCGACAAGGGCGAAGGGCTGCCGGGTGCGCCTTGCGCACGCAGCCTCCCGGCAGGCGCAGTACCGCTATCTGCTGGCGCTGGCAGGGGAGCGGCGCGCGCCGTTTGCCGTCCTGTACCGAAACAACGACAGCGCCCTTCCGCTCATCGACGCGCTGGAGCGCGCCGGGCTTCCGTACCGCTGCCGCAGCTTTGACGACACGTTCTTTACCCACCGCATCGTCTGCGACGTGCAGGACATCCTGCGCTTCGCCGCAGCGCCGGACGACGCGGAGCGCTTTCTGCGCATCTATTATAAATTCGGCGCGCTGATCTCCAAGGAGGCGGCGCAGGCCGCCTGCGTGCAGAGCGGACGCACGCACGCGCCCATTCTGGACTGCCTGCTTGCGCAGGCCAGGCTTTCGGACGAGGGCCGCGAACGCGTCCGGCGCGTAAAGGCGGGCCTTGAGCAGCTGCAAACGCTGCCCGGAGAAGTGCTGATGCGCACGATCTGGGGCACGCTGGGCTACGGCGGCTTTGTGACCGAACGGCGGCTCGATCCCGGAAAATATTTCATCCTGCAGATGCTTGCCGCGCGGGAGCCGTCGGCGGAGGCGTTTCTTGCCCGGATGGACACACTGCGGCAGACCATCCGCACGCATGCGGACGCACCGGACGCGCTGCTGACGCTTTCGACGATCCATTCGAGCAAGGGGCTGGAATACGAGCGGGTGTATCTGCTGGACGTCCATGACGGCGTGCTTCCGTCCCGGCCGGACGCGGCAGACGGAACGGAGGATGAGCGCCGGGTATATGAGGAGGATCGCAGACTCTTTTACGTGGCAATGACGCGTGCGAAGGATGAGCTGACGCTGTTTGAATACCCGGATGCGCCGTCTGCGTTCATCCGCGAGGCGCGGGGATATCTGCCCGTTCCGGTGTGCGCGAAGGACGATTTTGCCGCCATCGTGCCGGAAAACGCCTGCGGCCTGCGCTACCGCCACGAAACGCGCGGCGAGGGGAGCATTCTGGCGCAGTGCGAGGACGAGCTGCTCGTTGCCTTTCCGGACGGCGACAGCCTTATGCAGGCGGGCCGGATGCTGCTCGAACGGAGCCGCGCGGAGGTCTTCCAGCTGCCGGACGCACCTGCAGCAGCGCAGCTGCCGGACGCGCAGGCATTCATACCGGGAAGCGTCATCCGGCATAAAAAATACGGCATGGGCCGCATCGTATCCATAGACGGCCCGTTCGCCGATATCCGCTTCGAAGGCGAAACAGCAGCGCGCCGCTTCCATCTGGCGCAGTCGCTGCGCAGCGGCTTCCTGTTTTCTGCGGGCTGAAACATCTTCCGTTGCCGCGCGGAGATTCATAGAAAAAACGGGCGCGCCAGTTGGCGCGCCCGTAGTGGTATTGGGGAATTACAGCTTGGAATAGGCGACAGCGATCTTGCTTGCTGCGTGCGCATTGTTGTAGGCCAGCTCCAGATTGGCGGCGAAGGACTTGCCCTCGGTCATGTCCTTGATGTGCGCCAGCAGGTACGGCGTGATGGCCTTGCCGTGGATGTGCTCGGCGTTTGCCTGTGCAACAGCCTTGTCGATGATGCCGTTCATGTAGTTCGGATCCATCGCGTACTGCTCCGGGATCGGGTTGCCGACGACAGCACCGCCCTTGAGGCCGATGTCCCACTTGGCCTTCATGATCTTTGCGACCGTTTCCTCATCCTTGCAGTTGTAGTCGAGCTTGAAGCCGGAGGTGCGGCAATAGAACGCGGGCAGCTCGTCCGTGCGCAGACCCAGAACGGGAACGCCCTGCGTCTCGAGATATTCCAGCGTCAGGCCGAGATCAAGAATGCTCTTTGCACCCGCGCAGACGACACAGACGGGCGTGTTGGACAGCTCCTGCAAATCAGCGGAGATATCCATGGTCTTTTCCGCGCCGCGGTGCACGCCGCCGATGCCGCCGGTGGCGAAGAAACGGATACCTGCCATGGAGGCGATGATCATGGTGGTCGCAACAGTGGTCGCGCCGGTCATGCCGGTTGCCAGATACACAGCCACATCGCGGCGGCTGACCTTGCCGACGCCCTCAGCCTTGCACATAACGAGCAGCTCTTCAGCGTTCAGACCGACCTTCAGCTTGCCGCCCATGATCGCGGTCGTCGCGGGGACAGCGCCCTCTGCGCGGACGATCTCTTCGACCTTGTGCGCGAATTCCACGTTCTGCGGATAGGGCATACCGTGGCTCAGAATGGTGGATTCCAGTGCGACGACGGGCTTGCCCGCGTCGATGGCCTCCTGAATTTCAGGGGTAACAGACAGATAATCCTTCAGATTCATATGAATAACTCCTTTCAGATGGGTGTACAAGATCAGATGCGGTGCGCCAGCAGAATTTCTTCGAGCAGCGCAGTGCTCATATTCGGATTGATGGTCCGCTCGTGCGAGACGGCGGCGATACCGGCGGCCATGGCATAGTCCAGCGTCTTTTTGACGTCAAAGCCATGGAGTGTGGCGTACAGCATGGCGGCGGCAAACGAATCGCCCGCGCCGGAGGCGTTGACCATTTTTGCCGGTCTTAATTTGCGGCGCAGAACCGTGCCTGTGTCGTCCATGTACAAACAGCCCTCCGCGCCGAGGCTGACGAACAGCCGCCGGAGGCCCTTGTTCAGAACGGCCTCGCCCGCGCGTTCCAGATCGCTGTCGGACTGAATTTCCATTCCGGCCAGAATTCCAAGCTCCATGCGGTTGGGCTTGGCGGTGTGGAAGCGGCCGATGAACGGCGCAACGACACGCGCATACGCGCACGAAACGGGGTCAACGCAGATGATCTGCCCCGGCGTGCACAGGTCCAGCAGCTGCAGCAGCGTTTTTTCACCCATGCAGGGGTCGCAGGTGACAACATCCGCGCCCTGGATCAGCGCTTTTTTCGACGGCAGGTAATCCTCCGGCATATCCTGCTGGACAATGCGCATATCGGACATACCGACCAGCATATCGCCATCCGCGTCCAGAATGGACAAATACATGGAGGAGCTTGCGTCCCTTGCCTCATACAGATGGGACGCGTCGATCCCGGCGTCTTCACAGGAGCGGCGGATGAACGCGCCGAAGGTATCATCACCCACGCAGCTCAAAAGCTTGACATCCGCGCCCAGCCGGGCGAGGTTTTCACACACGTTGCGCGTCACGCCTCCGGCGGACAGGCTGATGTGGCCGGGATTGGAATCACGCAGATGGATGGGCGCAAGGGACGCGCCGTTGAGGTCTGCATTCGCAGCGCCGACGCCGACAATATACGGCTGTTTGTCCATGAAAAACGCCTCCTCTTTTCTGGTGAAACAGTATCATAGCGAATCGACCCGAAAAAGTCAAGAGAAAAAATATGTACGTTTTGTAAACCCTTTCGAGCATAGAAAAACCGGGCGCGCCGGAATGGCGCGCCCGGAAACGTGATCTCAGCGGGTGAGGAAGAACATGAGGGCGAAGAGGATCGTGATGACCCAGGTGCCAGCATTGATCTCCTTGATCTTGCCGGTGAAGATCTTGATGAAGACATAGGAGATGAGGCCGAAGGCGATACCGTAGGAGATGTTGTAGGTCAGCGGCATGAACGCGACGGTCATGAAGCCGGGAACCGCAGCGGCGGGATCGTCCCAGTCGATGGAGCGGACATTCGCCATCATGAGAACGCCGACATAGATCAGAGCCGCAGCGCAGGCGTAGGTCGGGATGAGCTGTGCGACAGGCGCAAGGAACATCGCGATGAAGAACAGAGCAGCAGTCGCCATGGAGGCAAGACCGGTGCGGCCGCCCTCGGCAACGCCGGCAGAGGACTCGACGAACGTGGTGACGGTGGAGGTGCCGCAGACAGCGCCGCAGCAGGTGGCAATGGCGTCAGCCAGCATGGCCTTGTCCATGTTGGGGACGTTGCCGTCCTTGGTCAGCATATTACCGGCAGCGCAGGCGCCGTACAGCGTGCCAAGGGTATCGAACATATCGACCATGCAGAATGCAAGCATGGTGGTGAGGAACATAACGATGAAGTTGCTCATGCCGTGCTCGGCAATGTACGGGCTGAAGTTGAAGCCTTCGGTGAAGACCTTGCCGAACGCCTGTGCGCCGAACTCCTTGAATGCACTGAAGAAATCGGAGGTCAGGTTGGGAGCGACAGCGGTCGCATAGAAATCAGGAATCGTGATGAGGCCGATGACGTAGTAGAGAACTGCGCCGCCGAGCATACCCCACAGAACAGCGCCCTTGACCTTCTTCTTGGACATTGCGCCGATGGCGAAGACCGCGATGATGGTCAGGATCATCGGGAAGATGTTGGCCCATGTCGCGGAGCCGGAGAAGACGTTGAAGGAAGAGAGATTGACGAGCGTTGCGCCGTCGTCCACGACGATACCGGCGTTCTGCAGGCCGATGAACGCGATGAACAGGCCGATACCGGCGGAGATCGCGGTCTTGACAGCAGCCGGGATGGCGTCGAAGATCATCTTGCGGAGGCCGGTGACGGTCAGCAGGACGAAGACAATGCCGTCAACCAGAACGAGAACCAGCGCGTTTGCGTAGCTCAGGCCGAAGGTGAAGCAGACGGTGTAGACGAAGAATGCGTTCAGGCCCATGCCGGACGCCTGCGCCAGCGGCAGGTTGGACAGCAGACCGATGAGAACGGTGCCGATGACGGCGGAGATGGCGGTCGCGATGTAGATCGCGCCGTAGCTGACAGTGCCGAGGCTGGAGAACATACCGGCGTTGACCATCAGAATGTAGGCCATTGCCATGAAGGTCGTCACACCGGCCATGATCTCGGTGCGCACGGTCGAGCCGTGCTCCTTTACCTTAAAGAAATTGCTCATGTAGGGAAACCATCCTTTCTTTTCTCGCGGGCAGACAAATTTTTTCAGTCCACCTAACTTTCTGACAGCTTAATTATAGAGGAACGCACATATAAATACAACCGGCGACACCGACAAAAAAGTTCACGGAAAATTCACACTACTGCACAAAAAATGTGTCGTTTTCGCCAATGGCGAAAAAAACAGGACGGAAGAAGGAATTGACAAGCTGGCGTTTGGCCGGTATAATATTTTTTTGGGAACGACCCGACGCATGAAGGATATGAAGGAGAAGATTCTGCATGAAATATAGAATGAACATTGCCGGTCTTGACCGGGATCTGCCGCTGTGCAAGGTATCCGACGATCTGTATATCGGCGCGTTCGTCATGTTCGGCGACGCGGAGATCACCGTCGCCTGCGCGCGCGAGCTGCTGGCCAGAGCGCCGAAGGACTATGATTATCTGCTCACGGCTGAGGCCAAGAGCATCCCCCTCATCCACGAGATGGCCCGCCAGTCCGGCGCGAAGGAATATTTCGTCGCCCGCAAGGGCCTAAAGGTCTATATGCCCCGCCCGCTGCACGTGACGGTCCGCTCCATCACGACCCAGCACGATCAGGACCTGTACCTGTCCGGCGAAGAGGCCGATAAGATCCGCGGCAAGCGCGTGCTGATCGTCGACGACGTGATCTCTACCGGCGAATCGCTTCGTGCGATGGAGGAGCTGGTCGAAAAGGCAGGCGGCACGGTCGCGGGCCGCATGGCCGTCCTCGCCGAGGGCGACGCGCAGGCGCGCAAGGACATCATCTACCTCAACAAGCTCCCCGTCTTCAACGCCGACGGCACAGTCAAGGAATAAGTACATATCATATCGCAAAACCCTCTGCCGCTTAAATGCTGCGCAGAGGGTTTCGTCTGTTTTCAAAGGCTCTGCTGAAAGGGGAGGCCAAACCGTGCGGGGGCCTACTCAGCCTCTTCCGCCAGATCGATGCCGTTGAGCTCGACGCCCTCGTCGGCCTTGATGAGGATGTACCGGACGCCGCCGAGCGTGCGCGTCTCGATGAGATCGGGCCGCTCGGGGTTGACGGTGATGGACACATCCGGCGTCTTGACAACGCACTTTTTCACGTCGATCAGGTTCCGGGGGTTGAGCACCGCGCCGCCGCCGAAGGATTCGTCGAACTGCGCGCCGAACTGCATCCGCTTGTCCTCCGACACGCCGCAGCTCTCCAGCACGTCCTTCAGCTCGTCGCCGCTGACGACCAGCGGATCGTCGCTTTTTGCCTCCTGCCACGCGTCGATGCGGTCCTTGATCTCCTGCCGCACCTGCTGGACGACGGCAAGCGAGCATTCGTCGTCCAGCGCATTGCGCAGCACGCCGCTGAAGGTGTCGCGCTGCTCGTCTGCGGGCATCGGCGGCTGGACATGGAACAGCGCGTCGATGAGCGGCTGATTGTCCGCGCCGGAGGAATGCGTGTAGAACAGGCAGTTATACAGATTTGTCCGCCGTCCGTCAAAGGCGGGGAAGAGGAAGCCGGCCTCCGGCATACCGGCGGCCCAGCCTGCCGAGCGGTTGTGGAAGGTCTTTTCCTCGGCAATGTAGCTCAGAAGCTCCCTGCCCGGCTTGACGGGGCAAACGGCGCAGACAAAATAGGAGAAGACCTCGCTGCCGTCGTCGAGCTTCGCACCGTCTTTCGCCTTGAACGGCACGTCGTAGCGCTCATGCGCCAGCAGGATCAGGAAGTTTTCTTCAAAGCTGACCGCGCCGATGATGGTCTGGAACAGCTTCTGCCGCGCCTCCTCGTCGTCCAGCGCCGTCTCGCGCAGGCGCATGAGCAGCCGGTGCTCGTCGGAATCGGCGACCTGCTTTGTGGTGAACGAGAGGTCGAGCAGGTTCTTATCCGGCGTGCCGGACAGCGCGCGGCGGAAGATCGCCAGATATTTTTCCCTGTCCTCCTCCGTCATCAGGCCGAACGGCTCCCGGAACGTGGACAGTACCTCGCCGCTGGACGCGACATAGCAGCCGTAAACAGCGGTCAGATTGGTGCGGTCAGGCTTCATGCGGCGCCGCAGCTCGCCGATCTCTTTGTTTGTCATGGGAAAAACTCCTTGTGCTGAAAGTCTATTTATTATATCATAGATGAAAGCTGATTTCCAGCCGGAACTCTTTTGCACAGAATTCGTCCAACCCATCAGAAGGGAGAGACTACCATGATTTTTTATTTAAAAGAGGAATTTCTGTCGTTTGACCACTTTGATATCTGGGACGAAAACGAGAACCTTGTCTACAGCGCGGACCGCGAGTTTTTCAATTTCGGCAAAAAGCTGATCGTGCAGGACGCCTCCGGGCGGCAGGTCGCCGCCGTGCAGCACGTGCCGTTTTCGCTGCCGTGTACCTATGCGCTGACCATCGGCGGGCGGGAATACGACCTGACGCGGAATTTTGCGTTCTTTTCCCGCAGCTATTCTCTGGACGAGCTGGGCTGGGAGATTGAGGGCGACTTTATGAGTCTGGACTACGAGATCACGCAAAACGGCCGCCGCGTCGCGGCCATTTCCCGCGCCTTCCTGACCCTCGGCGACCGCTACGCGTTAGAGGTATTCGACCCGCAGGACGCGCTGATCGCCCTGTGCACCGTCCTCGCCATCGACTGCTGCGCCGAGGAGCACAGCCGGTAACAGACGCGTGCGCATCCGCTGAAAGGCAGCTCCCCTTATCATGCAGGCCATGATACGAGGAGCTTTTTCCGCGCTGCGCGCGAACGCCTTATTGTTTGCGCACCGGGCAGCAGGCTTCGGTGACGAATTCTTCGGGGTTCTGTGTTTCGTGCGGGCTGACGTGGTAGAGGTTGAACATCGGGCCGTCGCATTCATAGCCGTTATCCGCGATCCACGCGGCGATGGCCGCGTAGACCTCGCCGATCCTTTCATACGGGCCGCGGAACGTGCAGCTTGCGACGGTGACGGCGGGAAGCGTTCTGAATTTCACGTGCGCTGTATCGGGATAGCTGCCCTTGACGGTCTTCCACGCTTCGATCTCTACGTCGTGCTCCTTGTATTCCCCGTCGAGGAACGTCACGGCGCAATAGCACGGCTCGTCCGGGACGAGCCGCATCCCGTCCGTCTCCTCGCAGAGCGTCTTCCAGACGCTTCCTTCCTCCGAATAGCGCGGGATGATCGTATGGACACAGGCCGCATAGCGTTCGGGGATGGTCTTGATGGTCACATTGTACTGCATGATGTCTTCCTTTCCCAGCCGGTTTCGGGCTGATTCCAGAAGCAGCAGCTGCCGCGCTGTTTTTGCCGCGTCGGCTTCCAGCTCGCGCCGTCTTGCTTCAAAGTACGGTGCGAGCTTTTCCGCGTCATGGCCGATCTCGGTCATGCGGCACACGTCGGCGAGGGAAAAGCCCATGTCCCGCAGGGCCGTGATCCAGCCGATCTGCGGCAGCTGATCCTCGCGGTAATAGCGGTAATCCGACTCCGGATCGATATACGCCGGGTGCAGCAGGCCGATCTCGTCATAGTAGCGCAGCATACGGATGCTGACTCTGGACAGTTTTGAAAATAATCCGATCTTCAGCATTATGGTACCTCCATGCTGTTTTTTTGAGCTCCCCGACAGCATACAGCCTGACACAGTGTCAGAGTCAAGTGCTTTTTATTTCTTTTTTTCGCCCTGTCCGACCAACCGCAGCACAGCCATTACGGCGCCGTACAGGATACCCGCGATCGCCCAGATGAACCAGCTGTATTTTGCCTGCGCGTTGCCATACGGCCCGAAGGTGTAAAACATGAAAATGGCTGTCACGACCAGCCAGTAGCAGACGCTGACCGTGCCGATCAGGCGGCTTTTGGACTTTCTCTGGCGGGTGTAGTCGCCCTCCTCCAGCAGCTTTTCCATCGCGGCAGTCTGCGTCCCGGCATAGACGAACGCGAGGCAGGCCAGCGCGACAAAGCCCAGAAGCAGGCACACCGCGCCGATGTACATGAGATCTGAGCCGGAAAGGCACATCGCCAGAAACAGCGGCAGGACGGACATGATGCACAGGATTGTGCCGATCATGTTCAGACAGTTCGCCGTGGGCTGGAAGTCCTGCTGGCGCTGCCTGACCATGCCGCTTACGCCGTATTCCGTCTCAAACGGCTCGGTTTCCAGAAACGCAAATTCCCTGACCTGCGCGCCGCTGGACAGGAAAATGCCGACTGCGGCGGCGACCAGAATGATCAGCGCGCTCATGCCGATGCCCGCCGCCGCGTTTTCCGTAACGCGGGCGGTGTATTCGCTCAGCCCGCCGAGCAGGATCAGCGCAATGGGCGAGATCACGCACAAAAACGTGGCCAACGCCAGCCTTGGCGCGGCGGCGCGGCGCAGTTCCAGATAGCGCGAGGCCTCCTCCATGCTCACGCGGCGGCGCTGCGGCTGCTCGGGAAGGCTGGGCGCAGGCTCCTGCTCTTCCAGTTCATCCTTTAATAAGTAATCCGTGCTGACGCCGAAAACGCGGCTCAGCTGGACGATCTTGTCGAGGTCTGGAACGGACTGCGCGCCCTCCCATTTGGATACGGACTGCCGCGAGACGTTCAGCTGCTGCGCAAGTTCCTCCTGCGACCAGCCCGCCTTTTTCCGCAGGGTGATCAATTTGTCTGCAAAGATCATGGTTTTCTTCCTCCTGTGATTTGGGATCGATGCCGCTATTCTACGAGATCATGCGGTTGCACGCCAGCAAGTTTGCCGGAAAATCTGTCAACTGCCGGTTGCAGCTGCGGAATTTCAGGATTTCTTTATACTTCGTTTACAAACTGTTCACCACAAACCGGCCAAAATCCGGTATCCTTGGAGCATAAGGAAGCTGCTTCACGGAAAGTTCCGCGGAGAGACAACAGCAGCCTTTTAAATAGACATTCATCCATTTCTCCTCTCTTTTCTCTTTTTCTCTCAAGGAAAGCCGCCGGCAGCCATGCCGGCGGCTTTTCGTCGGTCTGTACAGGCGCCTCTGGGCAAATCCGTACTGCCTGGCCAGCCGAAAAAATGCGCCCGGCGGCTCCGTCAGGCGCATTTTTGATTATATGGTTTCCAGCTTGATCGTTCCGCCCTCGCAGGTCGCTTTGATAGAGCGGAAGGGGTCGACATAGCTTTTGATGATACGCTCGGCGATGGGGTCTTCGAGGTCGGTCTGGATGGCGCGGCGGAGGTTGCGCGCGCCGTAGGCCACGGAGTAGGACTTTTTGACGAGATAATCCTTGACGCTCTCGTCCCACGTGAATGCAATGCCGCGGCCCTCCAGCGACTGCTGCAGCTCCGCGAGCATGATGTCCGCGATGCCGCGGAAATTGTCCTCGCTCAGCTGGTTGAAGCAGACGATCTCGTCGACACGGTTGATGAATTCAGGGCGCAGGAACTCGCCCAGCGCCTTCATGGCCTTCTCCTTCGACTGCTCGGTCAGACTGCGGCCAAAGCCGACGCTGCCGCCCTTCTGGTTGGAGCCTGCGTTGGAGGTCATGATGATGATCGTGTTCTCAAAGTTGACGACCCGGCCCTGCGCGTCGGTGATGCGGCCATCATCGAGAATTTGCAGCAGGATATTCAGCACGTCCGGATGGGCCTTTTCCAGCTCGTCAAACAGGATGACGGAATACGGGCGGCGGCGGATCTTTTCGGTCAGCTGGCCGGCCTCGTCATAGCCGACATAGCCGGGGGGCGAGCCGATGATCTTCGAAACGCTGTGCTTTTCCATGTATTCGGACATATCGAGCCGGATGAGCGATTCGACCGATTCAAACATCTCGCTGGCAAGGCGCTTGACCAGCTCCGTCTTGCCGACACCGGTCGAGCCGACGAAGATAAACGAAACCGGGTGCTTTTTGACCTGAATGCCGACGCGGGAGCGGCGGATGGCGGACACGACGGAGGCAATCGCCTCGTCCTGCCCAACAATATGCTTTTTGAGTTCTGCGTCGAGGTTCAAAAGCTGCTCGTATTCCTGCGCGCGGATCTTGCTGGCGGGGATCTTCGTCCAGAGCTCGATGATGCGGGCCAGATTGTCGATGGTCAGCGCGGGCTTCGGCAGCTTTTCCAGCTCCGTGATCTCGGAATCGAGCTGCAGGTTGCGGCTGCGCAGCTCCGCCATGCGGGCGTAATCGTCCTGCGTCTTTTCGGCGTTCTCCGTGAGCATGGAAAGCTCCAGATCATAATCGGCGTGCTCTTTTTTGAGCGCTTCGAGCCGGCCGATGTTCTTATTCTTGAGGTTCACGTCCGAGCACGCCTCGTCGATGAGGTCGATGGCCTTATCCGGCAGGAAACGGTCAGTGATATAGCGCTCGGAGAGCAGGACGGCCTGCCGCGCGATCTCCGGGGAGATCACAACGCCGTGGAACGTCTCATAATAGTGGCTGATGCCGCGGATGATGGCAATGGATTGTTCAATGGTTGGCTCGGCGACGGTGACGGGCTGGAAGCGGCGCTCAAGCGCGGCGTCCTTTTCGATGTGTTTGCGGTACTCGTTGAAGGTCGTCGCGCCGATGACCTGGATCTCGCCGCGCGAAAGCGCGGGCTTGAGGATATTGGCGGCGTTCATGGATCCCTCTGCATCGCCTGCGCCGACGAGATTATGCACCTCGTCAATGACCAGAATAATATTGCCGAGTTTTTTGACCTCTTCAATGAGGCCCTTCATGCGGCTTTCAAACTGGCCCCGGAACTGCGTGCCCGCGACGAGGGCCGTGAGGTCCATGAGATAGACCTCCTTGTTCTGGAGCTTATACGGGACGTCCTTGTCGGCGATCTTCTGCGCAAGGCCCTCGGCGATGGCAGTCTTGCCGACGCCCGGCTCGCCGATGAGGCAGGGGTTATTCTTCTGGCGGCGGTTGAGGATCTGAATGACACGCTCCGTCTCCTCCTCGCGGCCGATGATGCGGTCAAGCTTGCCGTCACGCGCTTTCTGCGTCAGATTCTGGCAGTAGGTGTCAAGGAATTTATGCTTCTTGTTCTTGCTGTTCGGCTTGTCGCCGGAGCGCTGGCGGCTCTCGGTTTTTTCCGGCTCCGGGACAGCAGGCGTGTTGTCCTGCCCCTGACCGGCGGCGCCAAAGAGCTTGTTGAGGAAGGGGAACGTGGCGGTCTGGCTGTCAGACTCGTCGTCCTCGCTGCCGTCCTCCGCGTCATGGCCCTGACTGAGCAGGCTTTCAAGGCCGTTCATGGCCTCGGTCATTTCGCCGTTGAGATTTTCGAGGTCGTCCTCTGAAAGCCCCATGCGTTCGATCATATCGTCGACGGGCTTGATGCCCATCTCCTTTGCGCATTTGAGGCAGAGGCCCTCGTTGACGGTCTTTCCGCCGTCGATTTTCGTTATAAAAACGACTGCAAGATTCTTTTTGCATCTTGAGCACAGGGTCGGTTTCATAAAAGGCTTCTCCTTATCGTGTTTCCTTCTGCAAAGTATATCACAGGCAGGCCGTCGTATCTTTGCAGAATTGTAAACGTTTTTTGGAAAATTATTTACGGGACATACAGCGTCCCATGGCCGTTGGCCAGGAGAATGGCAGAGCCGTCCTCGCGCATGACGGCGCTGGACGCGCCGGTCGTGTTGTCGGAAACGGCGTATTCCGTGAGATTCTGATCGTAAATGGAAAGCGCGCCGCTCGTCAGGAGGGCGAGATACTTGCCCGAAGCGGAAATGTCCAGAATCTGCTCGCTGATTGGAAGCGTGCCGAGCACTGTCCCGTCATACCCGACGGTCAGGGCGGTATAGCCGTTTCCGGCCTTATAGAGATTCATGACGAGCGTGACGAAGCCGTTTCCGTCCAGCGTGTAGTCCTTGAGATAGGCGTCCTCGAACGCATAGCTCCCAAGGCACTGGCCGTCCAGATCGTAGAAATACAGCGCGTCCTCGCACAGGACGCAGAGCGTGTTTCCGGGCAGGAAATGCAGATCGTAGATCAGGGCATTTCCGATGGGGATGGTGCGGAGAATTTCCTCCGAATCCGTCCGGAAGAGGACGACGGAGGACTGGAACATGCCGTCCTCCTGTCCAAGCGCCGCAGCGGCGGCGTATTTTGCGCCGGAGGAGACGGTGCAGCGCATGAAATACTGGCTCGACGAGAGCCAGCGGTAGATCAGCGCCTGCTGGCTGTTGTAGACATAGAGCACGGCGCGATAGCCTGACTCACTGGATAAATAGCAGATGCTGCCGTCAGACGCAATATCCGCGTCCAGAATCGGCTTCTGGGATGAAACGTGCAGGACGGAGCCGCGTTTCTGGCTGGCGGCCTCCAGCGTATTGCCGCCGGTGTCGTAGGCCAGCGCGAGGTCACCGCCGGTCTTTAAAACTGGCGCGGACATGGACGCCTGAATGGAGGCTGTCTCCACGCCGTCCTTATCGTAAAGACTCAGGCCCGTCGCGGAGGCGACGGACAGCCCGCCGGACAGCCCGGCATAGCGGTTGGAGTTGCTTTCGTCGTAGACGAATCGGCCCGTTTTGCTGTCCTCGGAGACGTTCAGATAGCGCACGTAGCGCTGCAGCGCGTCCAGATTCAGCCGGTCGCGGAACACATAGGCCGCCACGCCGCCCGTGACAAACACGAGCAGGACCGCAAACACGGCGATCCGCTTTCCTAGGCCCGGATGCTTCTGCGGATGCAGCTGCGAGATATTATCCGACATGGAAAACCGCCTTTCCGTCATCATACCAGAGCTGCGTCATGTAAAGCCCGCCGGGCGGGACGGTCGGCCCCGCCGCCGTGCGGTCGCCGTTCAGGAGGATCTGCGCGACGGCCTCCGGCGGGAACTTTCCTTCGGCGGCATAGACGCAGGTGCCCGCCATGGCGCGGGCCATATTATAAAGAAAGCCGTTGGCGCTGACGCGCAGCGAAATGAGATCGCCGTCGCGCTCGACCTCGTAATCATAAACCGTGCGCACGGTGGATTTGACATCCGTGCCGACCGAGCGGACGGCGGCGAAGTCGTGCGTGCCGATGAAGCAGTCCGCCGCGCGCTGCATGACTGTCTCGTCCAGATGCTTGGGGTAGAACCATGCACGGTTGACATAAAACGGATCGCGGATGCCGGAATTATAGATCAGATACGTATATTCCTTTTTGACGCAGGAGCCGATGGCGTTGAAGTCCTCGTGCACCTCCATCGCGTTTGTCACGACGATATCCTCCGGCAGGTGCGTGTTGAGCGCATACGGGATGCGGTCACACGGAATGCGGGCGGAAGTGCGGAAATTGGCGACATAGACGCGTGCGTGAACGCCTGCGTCCGTGCGGCCGCAGCCGGTCATATGCACCGGATGGCCGACGACGGCCGCCGCCGCCTCTTCCAGCGTCTGGCCGACGGTCGTGACCGTCTTCTGCACCTGCCAGCCGTGATAGGCTGTGCCGAGATATTTGAGCGTCAGGGCGATGTTGCGCATAGGATACTTCCTTATCATCTGAGTGTGAGCGGTGGAAATAGGAGGGCGCTTGTAGGGGCCGATGCCCACATCGGCCCGGCGGATTGCATCGTTTTTACGGTAATCTTCGGCGAATTCGTAACTTCTCATCGGGCCGATGTGGGCATCGGCCCCTACAACTCATTGGGTAGACACAGTACGGATTCGCATCGGGCCTTTACTTTTTGTGTCTGCCTGCTGCAACCTTTCAGGGGAGCCTTTTGTTACAGGCCAAGCTGCCGCAGGACGATCATGACGGCGAGGAGGGCTGCGCCGGAGAGGTAGGCGAGGTAATCGCGCTTCTGATAGTGCAGCTCGGAGAGCTTTGTGCGGCCCTCGCCGCCGTGGTAGCAGCGGCATTCCATGGCGGTCGCAAGCTCGTCGGCCCGGCGGAACGCGCTGATGAACAGTGGCACAAGAATGGGCACGAGCGCCTTGGCGCGGCTGAGGAGGTTGCCGGATTCAAAATCCGCACCTCTGGCCTTCTGCGCCGACATGATCTTGTCCGTTTCCTCAATAAGCGTGGGGATAAAGCGCAGAGCGATGGACATCATCATGGAAAGCTCATGCACCGGCGCGTGCAGCCTTTTAAGCGGCGACAGCAGGCTTTCCAGCCCGTCCGTCAGCGCGATCGGCGAGGTTGTATAGGTTAACATAAATGTTCCGGCCACGAGCAGGGAAATGCGAAGCACCATGAAAACGGCGTTCTGAATGCCGGATTTTGTGATTTTGAAGATCCAGAACTGCGCAATTGGTTCCCCCTGTCCGTAAAACAGGTTCAAAAGCGCGGTCAGGATGATGATGAACAGAAGCGGCTTGAGGTTTTTGAGCACAACCTTCAGCCGTATCTGGCTCATGGCAATGACAAGCGCAAGAAATGCAGCGATAGCTGCATAGGAAACGAACCATTTCGCGAGGAACAGCGCGACGATATAGACGATCACGAGCACGAGCTTCGTGCGGGGGTCAAGCTTGTGGATGGGGGTCTGGCCGGGGAAAAACTGGCCGAGGGTCACGTCCTTCAGCATATCTGCGCGCCCCCCTTCAGAAGCGGTTCGAGAAGATCTGCCGCCTGCTCGACCGTATAGGCCGAGGCCGGGACGTTCACGCCGAGCTGCTGCAGCCGCAGCAGCACCTGCGTCATGCACGGCACATTCAGACCCATGGAGACAAGCTCCGCCGCGTGGGAAAAGACCTCGGACGGTGCGCCGGTCATGACGGCAGTTCCCTTTTCCATGACGATCAGGCGGTCAACGTTGGAGGCGATCTCCTCCATCGAGTGGCTGACCATCACAACAGCCGCTTGCTGCGCGGCCTGATAATCGCGGATATTTTTGAGAATGCTCTCACGGCCTGCGGGGTCAAGTCCCGCCGTCGGCTCGTCGAGAATGAGCACGTCCGGCTCCATGGCGATCACGCCCGCGATGGCCGCGCGGCGCTTCTGTCCGCCGGACAGATCGAACGGGGATTTGGCAAGCTCCGCCTCGGAAATGCCGACAAAGCCCGCCGCACGGCGGACACGCGCGTCGATCTCGTCTTTGGAAAGGCCCATGTTTTTCGGGCCGAAGGCGATATCGGCGTAGACAGTCTCCTCAAACAGCTGATATTCCGGGTACTGGAACACCAGACCGACGCGGAAGCGGATCTGGCGGGTGAACTTGGGGTCCTCCCAGATGTCGCGGCCGTCAAACAGCACATGGCCGGACGTCGGCTTCAGAAGGCCGTTCATATGCTGCACCAGCGTGGATTTGCCGGAGCCGGTATGGCCGATGAGGCCGACGAACTCGCCCCGGCTGATCGTCAGATCGACGTTCGAAAGCGCCGCGTGTTCAAACGGCGTATCCGGGCTGTAGATATGGGAAAGCTTCTGTATCTCTAAAATAGGCGTCAAGGCTTCTTCCTCCGGGTGTTCTGGTTCAGCTGCGCGCGATGCGCTGCCGGAGCAGCTGCGCGCAGGCCTCCGGCGTCAGCGCGTCGGTCGGAATGTCGACGCCGCGGCGCTTCAGCTCCAGCAGCAGCTGCTCGGTCTGCGGCACGTCGAGGCCGACGCTGCGCAGCAGCGGCTCCTGCGCGAAGACCGCCTGCGGCGTTCCGTCGGCGACGATCCTGCCCTCGGACATGGCGATCACACGGTCTGCGCGCGCAGCCTCGTCCATGTGATGGGTGATCAGAATGACCGTCATGCCGGTTTCCCGGTTCAGCCGTTCGATGGTATCGAGCACCTCGCGCCGACCCTGCGGGTCGAGCATGGCAGTCGGCTCGTCGAGCACGACGCACTGCGGCTGCATGGCGAGCACGCCCGCGATGGCCACGCGCTGCTTCTGCCCGCCAGACAGGAGCTGCGGGGCGTAGGTGCGGTAGTCGTACATCCCGACGGCCCTGAGCGCGTCGTCGACGCGCTGCCGGATCTCCTGCGACGCGACGCCGAGGTTTTCCGGCGCAAAGGCGACGTCCTCCTCTACGACATTGGAGACGATCTGGTTGTCCGGGTTCTGGAAGACCATGCCGACGTGCTGCCGGATGGCGAGAAGCATCTCCTCGTCCTTCGTATCCATGCCGTAGACCGTCACGCTGCCGCCTGCGGGCAGGAGAATGGCGTTAAAATGCTTGGCAAGCGTCGACTTGCCGCAGCCGTTATGTCCGAGCACGGCGACAAAGCTTCCCTGCTCAATGGACAGGCTCAGGCCGTCGAAGACGATATGCGTCTCGCCGCCGTCCTGACCCTCATACGTATAATGCAGGTCGTTTACCTGAATCGCTGTGGTCATGGCTTCTCCTTTGTCCAGCGGCACGTCGCGCCGCACGGCAGAGCCAGGCCCGTATCGCGCACCGGCAGGCCAAGCTCATCGGACCTGGTATAGCCGCCGTATTTCTTCGAGACGATCGTCTCCGTCAGATAGCGCATGACGGACGGGGCCAGACCCGTCGTATAGGAATTGATGATAAAAAACAGCGGATCGTCGGAAAGCACGCGGCTGACCAGCTCCACAAACGGATACAGGTTTTCCTCCAGCTTCCAGACCTCGCCGGAGGGGCCGCGCCCGTAGCTTGGCGGGTCCATGATAATCGCGTCGTAGGTCTTGCCGCGGCGGATCTCGCGCTCGACAAACTTGGCGCAGTCGTCCACGATCCAGCGGATGGGCCTGTCCTCAAGCCCGGAGACCTTTGCGTTTTCCTTTGCCCAGAGCACCATGCCCTTGGCCGCATCGACGTGACAGACGCTTGCGCCCGCAGCGGCGCAGGCGATGGTCGCGCCGCCCGTATAGGCGAACAGGTTCAGAACGCGGACGGGACGGCCCGCATTGCGGATTCTCTCCATCATGAAGTCCCAGTTGGCAGCCTGTTCCGGGAAAACGCCGGTATGCTTGAAATTCATGGGCTTGACCTGAAAGGTCAGCTCCTTATAGTGCACCTGCCATTGGGCGGGCAGACGCAGATTCTGCCATTTTCCGCCGCCGGTGTTCGAGCGCGCGTAGCGCGCGTCATACTTCCGCCAGAGCGGATCGTCCTTCGGCGTGTTCCAGATCACCTGCGGATCCGGGCGCACGAGGATGTATTTCCCCCACCGTTCGAGCTTTTCCCCGGCGGAGGTATCGAGGACCTCATAGTCCTTCCAGCTGTCAGCAAGCCACATATTGCTCTCCTGTCTGCGTTTGATTATGGGGTGCCGCCGTCTGCAGCGCTGCTCCAGATGTCGGACGCGTCCTGATCGGACTCGTCGTCCTCCTCGTCCTCCTCCGGCTCAGGTTCGGGCAGATCGTCCTCGCTGTGGATATAGCACTCGACGTTGATCGAATCCACGTCCGGCGAAACGGCGGCATAATACCCTGCCGGAAGATTGCCCGTCAGGATCGCGTAGGCCTGATCGAGCACCACAACACCGTTTTTGGGGAAGGCGCGGGACACGTCGAGCAGCGCGGCCTTGTGCGTGGCGTTGCCGGGAACCTGCGCGCAGAATTCGTTTGCCACATGGCCGGAGGCGTTGCAGATGTCGACCAGCTTATGAGCGGTGCACTGCGCCGTCGGCACGTCATGCGCGCTGAGCGTGACGCGGACCGTGCGGTCGCCGCGCGGGTCGAGCGCGCAGGCGTCGGACGGCAGAAGACCGCTGTCGCGGCAGACCGTGACCTCCACGAGATTGGCGGGCTGCTTGAACGATTTATCCTTCAGGTTCTGGTGCACAAGGCGCATGACCTTCTGCCACATGACAATGGAGGGATTGGTGTCGGAATCCGTCAGCACGATCTCCTCCGGGTCGTTGTAGCCGCACCAGACAACGCCGGTATAATACGGCGTATAGCCCGCGAACCAGCGGTCGAAATCGCGCGAGGTTGTGCCGGTCTTGCCGGCTACGGTCATGTTTTCCAGCTGCGCCGCCGTGCCAGTGCCCTTTTCGACGGTCGATTTGAGCATATCGGTGATATACCACGCGGTCATGTCCTTCATGGCGACGTGGGATTCCTGCGTGTTGTCCAGAATGACCTGTCCGTTCGAATCCTTCACAACGGTGTAAGTCCGGGCCTCGCGCCAGACGCCCTCGTTTGCAAACGCGGCGTAAGCCGCCGTCATGGCGCGGACCGTCACGCCTCTTGTGAGGCTGCCGAGGGCGAGCGCCCAGAGGTTCACGTCGGACAGCTCTTCGCCGTTCGTGGTTTTATACGAGGAAACGAGCGTGGACAGTCCCATCTTGTCCTTGGCGAAGGAATAGCTGTATTCCGGCGTCATCTGCGCCACGAGCTTGACCGGGACGGTATTGATCGACTGCTCGACAGCCTCCTCCACGGACACGAGGCCGCGGTAGGTCGAGTCGAGGTTCTTGGGCCAGGTCGCCGTATCGGTAAAGGAATACGGCGTATCGTCCATGACGGTCGCGGGCGTGATGAGGCCAAGCTCGATGGCGGGCGCGTAGACCGCGACGGGCTTGATGATGGAGCCGGGGGACAGAAGGCTTCTTGTCGCACAGTTCCAGACGAGGCTGCCCTGCTTTTTGCCGACGCCTCCAGCCAGAGCGACGATATCGCCGGTCGTATTGTCGACAATGACGATGCCGGACTGGAGCTGCTGGGAGCTGGCCGTTGCGGGCAGGCTCGAAAGATCCTCATAGACCTGATCGACGGCGGCCTGCACATCAGGGTTGACGGTGGAATAGATCTGATAGCCGCCGGTCTTGACCATCGTATAGACGATGTCGTATTCATAGCCGGTCTTGTCGCACAGGTCGTTGACCACGTCGTTGATGACCTGATCGACGAACCAGGAGTAATTGTCGTCGGACTTTTTCTTTTCGCGGCTGGCATTCGTGAACACCAGCTCCTGCGTGACGGCCTCGTCGTACTGGGCCTGATTGATATAGCCCTGCTTGAGCATCTCGGAGAGAATGACCTCCTGCCGCTCCTTGTTGTTTTCTGCGCTGATATACGGGTCATAGCGCGAGGGGTTGTTGGTGATGCCGATCAAAGACGCGCACTCCGCCAGCGTCAGATCCTTGACGTCCTTGCCGAAGTACACGCGCGAGGCGGACTGCACGCCGCGGCAGTTTTCACCGAGCGGGATGATATTCAGGTACAGCTCCATGATCTGCGGCTTGGTGTGCGTTTTTTCGAATTCCAGCGCGCGATAGATCTCGACCAGCTTGCGGCGCACGGTCACCTCGCGTTCGCCGGTGGCGTTTTTGATGAACTGCTGCGTGATGGTCGAGCCGCCGGCCTCGCTCTTGCCGAGGAACATTTTGAAGCAGGCGCGCATCGTCGTGACCCAGTCGACGCCCTGGTGCTTTTCAAAGCGCTTGTCCTCGATGGCGATGCAGGCGTTGATGAGGTTCTTGGGGATGTCGTCGTATTCGACGAACGTGCTGTTCGAGCCGCCGTAGATGGCCTGCAGCACCTCATACTTTCCGGTATCCGGGTCTTCATAATAGATGACGGAGGTCTGCTCCATGGAAAAGCTGTCGGAGGCCCACTGCGCCTGCTCGGACAGATCGTTTTTTACATAGACCGCGAACAGGCACGCAAAGATCAGGGCCGTCAGAAACGCCGTCAGAAGGATCGTGCCGACGATCTTCCCGATCACCGCGAAGATATGTCTGACGCCTCCGGCTCGTTTTCCGCTGTTCATGTTATCTTGTTTTGCCATACGGAACCTCCATGTTTGCTCTGGCATACAGGCAGGCGGCGCAGCGCCGCATAATCGCATTTTATCTTAATGATTATAACACATCTGTCAATTATTTTGAAAACAAATTTTGAAATCCATGCACGCATTTTATTCTTCCTGTTTTTGCGTGCATTTTCTGTGGAAAATATCGAATATTCGGATATATTTGCAACAAATCCGGCATTGTACCGCGCAATTCGCGGAAACGGTCAGCAAATTCCTCTTGATTTTATACGGTCTTCCGGTTAGAATAGGAGCATGAAAGCAAACGATACGGAGGCTTCCCATGGAACAGCAGTACGGCGACGATTTCATCAGCATCACCGACGAAGACGGCAAGGAATATGAGCTTGAGGTCCTTGCAGAGCTCGAGCACGACGGCAGCCGCTATCTGGCCCTCGTTCCGGCAGGCTCCGGCGACGATGAGGCCGAGGATCTTGAGGTCAGCATCCTCAAGTCCGTGGAGGAAAACGGCGAGGAATTCCTTGAGGCCATTGAAGACGACGCAGAGCTTGAGGCGGTCTACAGTGCGCTGATGGATCTGATCTACGAGGACGAGGAAGAGCCGGAGGCATAAACGCAGCCTCTGCAGTCCACAATAGAATATGAGATCGTAAAAGACGTGTCCCTGCGGGGTGCGTGACGGGTCCACTTAAACCCACATTATATTCAGGGGATGCCGGAACTTTTGCTGTCGATTGCAGGCCTCCCGCCCACGGCTTTGACCGGTGGTGGACGTTGGAAGCAGAGAAGCAGCAAAGAGGCAACCCACCTGCCCTTTCGTGCAGGTTATAATTGGATTCGCACGGCTTCTGCGGGGATACGTTTTTGCCCAAAAGCGCTTTGCTCTGGCAAAGCGCTTTTCTTTTTCTGCATATTCCGCAAAATTATGCTTGCATATGGCGCGTCTTTTCGGTATAATACGCATTGAATTGCCTGAGGGGATGACTTCCCGCTTTTTTCGGGCAAAAACCCAGACTTATGAGAGGAATGATCCCAAATGAGCGCATCCCGTGAAAAAAACAAGCGCAAGGAACAGGCAGCAGTTCCTGAGACTGCCAACAACGCAAAGAAGGGCATGAGCAAGGGCCTGAAGACGACGCTGATCGCCGTCTGCACCGTTCTGGTCGTCTGTATCGTTGTCTTCTTCTATATGCTGACCAGCGGCTTCTTTGCCTCGCACACCACCGCCGCGACCGTCAGCGGCCACAACCTTTCCCCGGCTATGGTCAACTACTTCTATAAAAACGCCTACAGCACCATGCAGGAGCAGTACGGCGATTTTATGAGCTATATCCTGGACACCAACTCTCCGCTCGACGAGCAGACCTATGACGCCGACACCGGTGAGACCTGGGCCGATTTCTTCACCCAGCAGGGTCTGACCACCGCAGCGGAGGTCTACGCGATCGCCGACGAGGCCAAAGCCAACGGCTACACGCTTTCCGAGGAGGAGCAGGCTGCCATCGAGTCGCAGCTCACGTCGCTCGATCTCTACGCCGCCTATTCCAACATGAACCGCAACAGCTATATCGCGGCCGTCTACGGCACGGGCTGCAGCGAGAAGAGCTTCCGCGAATATCTTGAAGTTACAACGCTTGCAAGCAGCTATGCGCAGTCCATCAACAACGGCTTCACCTATACCGACGCGGAGATTGCCGCCGAGTATGAAGCGAACCCCAACAGCTATGACGCCGTGACCTACCGGCAGTTCCTCGTCTCCGACTCGCTGTTCCAGACCTCGACGGACAGCAGCGACGAAAGCACAGCGGACAGCAGCGACGAAAGCACAGCGGACAGCAGCGACACCACCGAGGAGCTGTCTGAGGAAGAGCTGACCGCGCTCAAGGAGGAGATGGCCTCCACGATGGCCGCCGACACCGCACACGACGAGCAGGCCTTCATCAACGCAGCCTATGAAAACGCGCAGGATTCCGCGAAGGAAAGTTATGCTGACGAGAGCTATACGCTGAAGGAAGACCAGCTGTATTCCTCGCTGAGCAGCGACGTTGCCGACTGGCTGTTCGACGCATCCCGCACGGAAGGCGACACGACCTATATCGCGAACGACAGCGGCGTTTACTACGTTCTGTACTACATCTCCCGCAGCACGAACGACTATCTGCTCCCGAACGTGCGCCACATCCTGATCTCCGTCAGCGACACCTCCGACGAGACTGCGATGGAAGAGGCCCGCGCAAAGGCCGACGAGATCCTTGCCGAGTTCAACGCCGGTGACAAGACGGCGGAAAGCTTCGGTGAGCTGGCCAAGGAGAATACCGGCGATTCCAACGGCGACGAGGGCGGTCTGTATGAGAACATCATGCCCGGCCAGATGGTCACCGAGTTCAACGACTGGTGCTTCGATGAGAGCCGTCAGCCCGGCGACACCGGTATTGTTGAGACGTCCTATGGCGTGCACGTCATGTACTTCGACGGCTTCGGCAATTCCTACCGCGACACGCTCGTTGAAAATGCTCTGCGCACTGCGGATTACAACGCGTGGCACGACGGTGTTGTTGGCGATAATACCTACACGACCGTTCCGTTCGGTATGAAGTTCACCACGAAATAATCCCGTCTCCAACAGCCGCCCATCCGGGCGGCTGTTCGCGTATAAAACGCCCCTTCTCACGGCAGACTATGCCATGGGAAGGGGGTTTTCAGATGCGGGAATACACACAGCCGCGCATCGGCTTCTGCCTGCTGGCAGGTGCGCTGGCAGGCTTTGTCAACGGATTTTTTGGTGCGGGCGGCGGCATGGTGCTCGTGCCGCTTCTGATCTGGCTCTGCAGGATCGAGGATAAGGCGGCCTTTTCGTCCGCAATCGCAGTGATCCTGCCGCTGTGCATCGTTTCGATCGTGATCTATGCGCTGCATGACAGCCTGCCGGTTTCGGACGCGCTTCCTTATCTCATCGGCGGTGCGGCCGGCGGCGTTCTTGCAGGGCTTCTGTTCCGAAAAATGCCGGCCAGGGCGCTGCACCTGATCCTCGGCGGTGTGATCCTTGCGGGGGGTATCCGCCTGATCGTATGCTGATGCTGCTTGCAGCCGCTGCCGCAGGGCTTGTCTGCGGCGTTTTATCGGGCTTCGGCATCGGCGGCGGAAGCCTGCTGATGGTCTGGATGACCGCTGTCCTGTCCATGGAGCAGCGAGCGGCGCAGGGTGTGAATCTGCTGTACTTTCTTCCCTGTGCGGCCTGCGCGCTGATCTTTCATATCAAAAATAAGCAGATCGTCTGGCGTGCAGTCTGGCCCGCAGCCCTTGCAGGCAGCGTCTGCGCCGTGGGCGGCGCGCTGCTGGCCCAGAACGTGGACGCGGAGCTGCTGCGGAAGCTGTTCGGCGGGTTTCTGGTTCTGGTCGGACTGTCAGAGATCATTTTAAAGGGGCTGAAACAGAGCAAGCCAGATGGCTGAACGTCGTTTTTTCTCTGCCGCCGCGATTGCCGGCGGCATTGCGGAGGTCATTTATCCGGTCCCGCAGGGCCTGCGGGGCCGCGTGATCGACCGGATGGACAGATTTCTTCTGAATACCATCGTGGAGTCGGTAGACTTCTTATATCGCCGTTTCCCTGCATAAGCGGGCGGGTGCATCCGGATCCGCCGAAGGCCGGTCTGTTATTCGCTTGCCGTGGGCTTCCGGCATTCGTCCGTGATCTCGGTCTTTAATGCGCGCAGCGCGGGCTGCTCCACGTCGCGCGGGTAGGGGAGGGCGGAAAGATCAAATTCGCGGATGGTGCTGTCCGGGTGCATGACGACGATCTTCTGGCCGAGCAGCAGCGCCTCTTCGAGCTGGTGCGTGACAAGGACGATGGTGCGCGGGAGCTTTTTCTGGATGGCGAGCAGCTGCGACTGTAATTCACCGCGCGTCAGAAAGTCCAAAGAGGCAAACGGCTCGTCCATCAGCAGCAGCTGCGCCTGACTGGCCAGCACCCGCGCAAGGCCCAGCCGCTGCTTCATGCCCGTGGAAAGCTCCGCCGGGGTGAGGTCGGCAAAGTCCTGCAGCCCGACGAGGCGCACGAAATCGGCGGCCTTTTCATAGCGCTCCTCCGGCGTCTTGCCCACGCCGCAGGCCATGGCGACGTTGCGCTGCACGTTCGTCCACGTGATGACATACGGGTCCGGGCTGAGAAGCGCGCTGTGCCAGCCCTGCGGCATCTCGATCTGTCCCGCGTCCGGCTGCTCCTTTCCGGCCAGCAGCTTCAAAAGCGTGCTCTTGCCGCAGCCGCTGCGGCCGACGATGACCGTCAGCTGTCCGATGGGGAAACAGACGGAGAGATCGCGCAGCACCTGCCGTGTGCGGCTCTGCCGCGTCTGGCCGGTAAGCACGATCTCGCTGGAATAGGATGTATAGGATTTTTTGATATGCTGCAATGCGACTGCGTCCATAAAACTGTCTCCGTTCGATGAATTCGAAACTGATTCTAGCAGATTTCGACAGAAGATACAAGACAAAAAATCATCCTGACCACCGGCCCAGCCGGTGGTCAGGATCTGTTTACTCAGCCGATGTAATTGAAGGGATTGACGTCTGCACCGTTATAGTAGATGGTGAAGTGCAGGTGCGGGCCGGTCGACCAGCCGGTGGAGCCGACGTAGCCGATGGTCTGTCCCTGTGTGACGTAATCGCCGACGGACACGGAGCAGGACGGCTGGTGCGCGTAGAGGCTGGAATAGCCGTCGCCGTGGTTGATGACCACATAATAGCCCCAGGCTGCGGAATAGGCCGCCGTCGTGACCGTGCCGGATTTTGTCGCAAGGATCGCCGTACCGGCTGCCGCGCCGAAGTCCACGCCGTTGTGCCAGCTGTATTTGCCGGTCAGCGGGTGCGTGCGGTAGCCATAGGAGTCCGTGACCTGACACTGATACGGAAGGGGATACAGCCAACCGCCCGTGTTGGTCGCGCCGCTGGAATTGCTGTTCGAGCCTTTGTTGTTGTTCTGCCGGTTCAGCGCTGCGATGCGCTCAGCCTCCTCCTTGGAAAGGGCGGCATAATACGCGGCCTCGGACTTGGCAATCTCGTCAGACAGCTCGGCCTCGTCGGCCATGTTCTGCTCGTAATCGGCGTTCATTTCCTCGTAGGCCTGCATCATTTCCAGCAGCAGACTGTCGGCCTCGGTGCGCTGCGCCTCAAGCTCCGCCTCCTGCTGGTCAAGCTCCTCGCGCGTCGTGTCAAGCTCTGCCATCTGCTGCTCAAGCTCCGTGCGCTCGGATGCGATCTGCTCGGAGACGGCCTTCATCTTTTCCAGCATCAGCTGGTCCGCCTTGGCGATCTCCTGAATCACGTCGATCTTGTCCAGCAGATCCGAGAAGCTGTTCGCGCCGAACAAAATCGCCCAGTAGGAGATATTGCCCGTCTCCTCCATGGAGCGGATGCGGGTCTTATACTGCTCGTTCAGGCGCTGTTCCTCGGCCTGGGACGCTTCCAGCTCGGCCTGCTTGTTGGCGATCAGCAGGCTGTACTGCTGCACCTGCTCGTTCAGGTTGTTGATGGACGCCTGCGTCATGCTGATCTGCTGGTCGATATCGGATTTCTTATCGACGAGCGTCTGGGTCTTGGTCTGGTTTTCCTTGATTTTTGCCTGAAGCGCTTCGCGCTCCTTTTTGAGCTCTGCCTGCTGATTGCGGAGGCCGGAGAGCTCTTTTTTGATCTCCGAGCTGGACGCGGCGTTGACCATGATAATGAGGGCGCTTGAGACAAGGCCCAGCAGCATCACGGCGGCCAATACCAAACAGACGATCCGGCGGGCGGAGCCGCTTTTCTTTTGTTTCATAAGTAAAAGGTACCTCCCGGTTTTACACCTTCAGGAACTTCCGGATGGACAGCAAGCTGCCGAACACGCCCACGAGGAAGCCCGTGATCGCGTAGGCGGCTGCGACGATCTCAATGACGTCCGTGAACGGAGTCAGGACGAACAGCTTGAGCGTGTCGAGCTGCGCGATCTTCGAAAGGACGAAATCATACAGGCCCCATTCGAGGAAGAAGCCGACTGCGGCGGCGATAATACCAATAATAAAGCCCTCGACGATAAAAGGCAGTCGGATAAAGGCGTTGGTCGCGCCGACCATCTTCATGATGGCGATCTCCTCGCTGCGGGAATACATGGCAAGCTTGACGGTGTTGGAAATGATGAACAGCGAGACGACGAACAGCACTGAGACAATGACGAGCGAGGCAATATTCAGAACGTTCTGCACGGTCTGGAAGCCCTCGGCGATCTCAAAGTGCGCCGAAACATCCGCTACACCCTCAATATCCTTCAGCTTTTCATACGTCTGCTTCAGCAGCGAGTTATCCTCGACTGTGACGACATAGCGGTCGCGCAGCGTATCGGGGTCGATGCCCGCAAACAGCGACGCGTCGTTCTGCTCGTCAATAAAATCCTCCAGTGCCTGCTCCCGCGAGACAAAGACCGCAGAGCGGACGTTGGTAATGAGGTTGATCTGCGAACCGACGGATTTTGCCTTGGCCTCGGAATAGCTCTCGTCGATGTAGACGAGCATCTCGTTCTTCTGCTCCAGCTCCTTGACCATGGCGCTGGTATTATAGAGAATGAGGCAGAACGAGCCCATGATAATGAGGCACGCCACCGTCACGCAGATGGCCGCGAAGGACATGAAGCCGTGCAGGAACACGCCCCGGAAGCCCTCGCGCAGTAAGTAACCGATGTTATTCTTCTTCATTGAGATAATACCCGTCCATTCCGTCGCTGATGATCCTGCCCTCGTTGATGGCGACGACACGCTTGGTAAAGCGGTTGACAAGCTCCCGCTCGTGCGTGACGACCAGAACCGTGGTGCCGAGGGCGTTGATCTGTTCGAGCAGCATCATAATTTCGAGCGAACGCGCCGGGTCAAGGTTGCCCGTCGGCTCGTCGGCGATGATGACGCTGGGATTGTTGACAAGCGCTCTTGCGATGGCGACGCGCTGCTGCTCGCCGCCGGACAGCTCGTTCGGGAGCCGGCGGCCCTTCGTTTCCAGACCGACCAGCTCGAGCACATACGGCACGCGCTTCTGGATCTCCTTCTCCGGCGCGCCGATGACGCGCATGGCGAACGCGACGTTTTCATAGACGGACTTGTCGCCAATCAGGCGGAAATCCTGAAAGATGACGCCGAGCGTCCGGCGCAGGTACGGCACGGCGCGGCTGCGGAGCTTTTCGACGGCAAAGCCGTTGACAAGCGCGCTGCCGGAGGTCGGGCGAAGTTCGGCGGTCAGAATTTTGATGATGGTGGACTTGCCAGAGCCGGACGGGCCGACCAGAAAGACAAATTCGCCGTCGTCGATCTTCATGGAAATGCCGTTCAGCGCGATCGTGCCGGTGTCGTAGGTTTTATGCACATCCTGTAATTCGATCATGTTAAACTCCGATTTTCAAAGCATTGCGCGGGTCAGATGAGTCTGTTCTCGCGCGAGACAAGATATTTCTTGACCATGAGGGCGACCTTGAAGATGATCGCGTCGTCAAACTCGCGCAGGTCAAGGCCGGTGAGCTTCTTGATCTTCTCAAGCCGGTACACCAGCGTGTTTCTGTGGACGAACAGCTTGCGGGACGTTTCGGAGACGTTCAGATTGTTCTCAAAGAACTTGTTGATCGTGAACAGCGTCTCCTGATCGAGCGTGTCGATGGAGTTCTTCTTGAACACCTCGGACAGGAAGATCTCGCAGAGCGTCGTCGGGAGCTGATAGATCAGGCGGCCGATGCCGAGATTTTCATAGTTGATGATCGTTTTTTCCGTCTCAAAGACCTTACCGACCTCAATGGCGACCTGCGCTTCCTTATAGGCGTCGGCCAGCTCACGCAGGTGGCCCGCAACGGTGGAGATGCCGATGACGGTCTTGACAAACAGCTCGGACCGGAGCGTCTGCTCGATGGTCTGCGCCGTCTGCAGCAGCTCGGCCTTTTCTGTGCCGGGCGCGATCTGCTTGACGATGGCGATATCCGTCTCGTTGATGGACAGGACAAAGTCCTGCTGCTTGTCCGGGAACATACCGGAAAGCACGTCGACGGAGGCGACGTCCGCCCGGCCTACCTGCCGGACGAGGAAGACGGCGCGCGGCGCGTCGGTGACGAAGTGCAGCTCCTTCGCGCGGATATAGATATCGCCCGGCAGAATGTTGTCGGTGATGATATTCTTGACGAAGGTTCCCTTGTCGTGCTTTTCCTCATAGTAGGTCTTCGCGCCGTTGAGCGCGACGTAGGCCATGACGCACAGGCTTCTGGCGATCTCGTCGTCGCCCTCGGCAAACACGGCGTAGTCAAAGTAGGCGCTCCAGGAAACAAGCGGCTTGAAGGTCTTTTTGTCGACGACGACAATGGAATCCGGGGCGCTGTTGAGCTTGATAACGGCCTCGGGCCATTTTTCCCCGATGCGCGAGGTGTCGCTGCAGGAGATCACGGTGCTGTCGGCATCGATCACGCCGATCATGCGGTCGGTCGCCTCCTTCATCTGGACGATCACACTCTGAAAAACGCGGCTGGACATAATACGCCCTCCCTATTACAACTTGCTTTTTACACAAACAACCATTGACATAATACTACGTTTTCGGCAGAAGCGCAAGGCCTTTTTGACATTTTATTTGAAAACGGCTATCTTTTTTTGTGGCATTTTCATAGTTTTTCGTCATTTGCTCCAAATTCAGGGGGCTTTGCTCTCAAAATATGCAAGTTTTTTCTTCCGTCAAAATCACAGGATATTCTGCAGAAGCCCTTCGGCCTCCACAATATCCAGTTCTTTTGTCTGTCCCAGCGGGAGAGATCCGAGCGTCAATCCGCCTTCTGCCTCGCGGCGCAGATATGTTACCGGACAGCCCCTGCTGGCGAGCATCCGGCGCACCTGATGGTACTTTCCCTCCTGCACGCAGACGATGGAGCGCCCGTCAGACAGCGGCGTGAGCTTCGCCGGCAGGCAGTGCAGGCCGTCGGCCAGCACCAGTCCCTGCCCGAACGCGCGTACATCCTCAGGCCCTGTCCGGCCCTCGTGCTCGGCGTAATAGCGCTTCCAGACGCCGTGCCGGGGAGACAAAATGCGGTGGGCCAGATCGCCGTCGTTTGTCAGCAGCAGAAGCCCCTCTGTATCCTTGTCAAGCCTGCCGACGGGCATAACGCCGAGTCTCCGGTATTCGTCCGGCACAAGTTCCATGACGGTCTTTGCCTTCGGATCGTCGGCGGCGGTCAGATAGCCTGCGGGCTTGTGGAGCATGATGAGGACCGGCCCGCGCAGGCGCACGGGCTGGCCGTCCACGGCGATATGGACGGCTGCTTCGTCAAATTTCCGGCTCTCGTCGGTCACGACCGCGCCGTCTGCGGTTACGCGGCCCGCGCGGATGATCGCGCGCAGCTCCTTCCGGCTGGCGACGCCCGCCTCACTCAGAATTCTGTCCAGTCTCTGCATATGGCTGCTCCTGTCATAAATAAAATCGGTCTGCATAGGTTGTACCATGCAATCAAATAGATCGGAGGAATCGTTCCATGGTCATCATGACGGCGAAGGTCCCCAAAAGAAGACTGCTGCTCATCGTGCTGCTGCTCATCGCGGCGGCGGTCGTGCTGGCGCTCTGCCTGCGCGGCGCGGGCGGCGAAACGGAAAAGCCCGCGAAAACAGGCACGCAGGGCGCAACGAACGAGGCGCGCATCGCCTTCCTCGAGAGCTACGGCTGGCAGGTCGAGCCGGAGCCGGTCAAGACCCAGCAGGTCACCGTCCCGGCTGACCCCAGCGAGGTCTTCCTGCGCTACAACGAGCTTCAGATCTCGCAGGGCTACGATCTGCTGCAATACAGCGGCAAGGAGCTGACGCGCTACGTCTACCGGATCACAAACTACCCGGACGAAAGCGGCGTGTATTACGCAACGCTTCTGGTCAAAGACGGCCAGGTCGTCGGCGCAGACGTCGCCTCCAGCGCAAAAACCGGCGTAATGCACGGGCTGAAGATGCCGGAATGAGGGTCAGCGCGCGTTCCGTCGAGGCCAGCCCCCAAAACGCAAACCAGCGAAGCTTTGCGTTTTGGAAAGGAGGAAACGGACGCAGAGGATAAGAGGCTTCGCGCATAGCGGAGACTTGTTCCGGCGAGGCCGTTTCCGACGTGCCTCCGGCGGCCCATTCTTTTCCGCCTTGCCGGAAAAGAATGGGGAGAAAAGGGGCGCTATGGTACACGCCGCCTGTTACGGTACAACAGATTAGCAAATAGTTACGTTTGAATAGCTGCGTTAAAAACGTCTTACGTTTGAAACCTGCGGGGCAGTACGAATTCGCCGAAACTCTGTAGGGGCCGATGCCCACATCGGCCCACGGGGAAGTATCGAATTAGCCGAAGATTACCGTAAACCCGGTACATCCTGCGGGTGGACAGAGCCGTCCACCCCTACGAAATACGGGGAATCGAAAACCGGCGGCGTAGGGGCCGACGACTCTGTCGGCCCTGAAAATGTTGTGGATTCGCTACAGGTTTCCGTAAAAACGATGCAAACTGCCGGGCCGATGTGTACCGGCAAGCGGCAGACCCACATCCGTAACGCTCCTTCGTCGCGAACGGCAGCTGCAAATTTTCAAGAAGAGTTCCTGCATTGCAAAATGCATCGTTGGCCGCAAATTCGTCGAAAGATTCTGCCGCCCAACCGCTCACATCCACAGCGGCAGCACCGTGATCCCCAGCTCTTCGGCAAGGCGGACGGTTGCGGCAGTGCCGCCGGGGATGCCGTCGTAGACGGAGATGAGCAGCTGCGCGCGGCGGAGCATTTCGCGGTTGCGCCGGAGCATACAGCCGGGGCTGTAGTGATCCTCCAGCACCTCAAGCTGATCGCAGGCGGCAAGCAGCGCCCAATAGCGCGCGACGGAAGCCTCGTCCCAGCCGTCCGGCTGCGACGGGCAGGGGACGAGGGCGCACAGCTGTGCGTCCTGCGCGCCGTCGGCCCTTGCGGCAAGGACGGCCTCGGCAAAATACTGGTCGCAGCCGCGCGCCATGCCGCACAGGAAGGTATGAAAGCCCCGGTCATAGACCTCCCGCACCGTGCGGCGCAGAAGCGTCTTGAGCGCGGCGCAGCGCAGATCGTCTTCGTTCCGGCCCCACGGCAATCGCTCCGGCCGGTGGCCGGTAAAGGCGCAGATCACAGGCACTTCCCTCCCGGTTCGTTTTTTTCAGTATATCAGAAAAACTGCCTCTTTACAAGCGGCCCGCGGCGTGCTACTATACGGGTACAATTGAATCGATCTTCAGGGCAGGGCGAAATTCCCGACCGGCGGTAAAGTCCGCGAGCGCAAGCTGAACCGGTGTGATTCCGGTACCGACAGTACAGTCTGGATGGAAGAAGATTTTTTATGCGGCAGCCAGACATAGTTTATTTGGGCCGTCCGTTTGCAGCACCTGAAGCTCGTTTCAGGTGCTTATTTTGTTTTGCAAAGGATGATCTGAATGAAAACGCTGTTCGCCTCGATCTCGGAAAATGTTCAATTTGTGCTGCTCTGTCTGGCAGTCACGGCGGCGGTCGTGCTGCTGGCGTGGGGAGGGGAGAAGATGGTGATGAAAAAGCGCCACCGGCTGAACACCGCGCACACCATCACGACCGTCGGGATGCTGGCGGCAATTTCGGGCGTTCTGATGGTGATCGAGCTGCCGCTGTTCTTCGCCCCGCCGTTTTACAAGCTCGATTTCAGCGAACTTCCGGTCCTGATCTGCGCGTTTTCGCTGGGGCCGGTCGCGGGTGTGGTCTGCGAATTTCTGAAGGTCCTCATCCACCTGCTGCTTAAGGGCACGTCGACGGCGTTCGTCGGTGATCTGGCAAATTTCCTCGTCGGCTGCTCATTTGTGCTGCCCGCGTCGATTTTGTACCAGAAGCTGCTGAGCAAAAAGGGCGCGGTCGCGTCTCTGGCGCTCGGCACGGGCGTTATGACCGTGTTTGGAAGCCTTTTTAACGCATGGTTCCTCATTCCGCGCTTCGCCGTCATGTACGGCCTGCCGCTCGACGCCATCATCGCCATGGGCACGCAGGTCAACGGCGCGATCACCGACCTGTCCACGCTCGTGCTGCTGGCCGTCGTGCCGTTCAACCTGCTCAAGGGCGTGCTGGTGTCCGTCCTGACGTTCTTCCTCTATAAGCGCGTAGAGCGGCTGTTCTTCCGCAAAAAGACGGCGGAATAAGCCTGCGTAAACCGCACCAAAGGCTCCCCTTTGCGAAAGGGGGAGCCTTTGGCGCTGCAATCGAGCAAAAAAAGACTTGACAAACATCCGGGATCGGACTATACTGCGATGGTCTGATTTCGGACAGTTGGGAGGCACGGATATGAACCGGGTTTTTGATCAGGCGCTGATGGCGTACAACAAAGAGACGAAAAAGCTGGATGATCTCTATCGGAGCGCGGCGAAGAACTGCGGCATGGCCGAATGCGCGTTCTGGATCCTCTACACGCTCCGCGTCGAGGAAAAAAGCTTTACACAGGCGGAGATCTGTGAGTTCCTTGTCGAGCCGAAGCAGACCGTCAATTCAGCCCTCAAAAAGCTCGTCGCGGAGGGCTATCTTGCGCTTTCAGCCGGCACGGACCAGCGCAGCAAGCTCGTCCGGCTGACGCCGAAGGGGGAGCAGCTTGCCCGCGAGCGCGTCGACCGCATCCCGGAGGCGGAGGCTGCCGCCCTGCGCGCGATGTCCCCGGACGACCGCGCGGCCTTTCTTCGCCTGACCCGGCAGTACCGCCTGCTCTTCGAGCAGCAGCTCAGAACGCTTTCATCACAAGGAGGAACGCCGCCCGACCCGGCGGCGCAGCAATAAGCAATGAAACAGCAGATCCGCTTGTCCGATCACTTTACCTATCGAAAACTGCTCCAATTTGTCTTCCCGTCCATTGTCATGATGATCTTTACGTCGATCTACGGCGTGGTGGACGGGCTGTTCGTCTCGAATTTTGCCGGAAAGACGGCCTTTGCGGCGATCAATCTGGTCATGCCGTTTATCATGGTGCTGGGCGGCATCGGCTTCATGATCGGCACGGGCGGCACTGCACTTGTCTCCAAAACGCTCGGCGAGGGCCGGCAGGAGGAAGCCAACCGCTATTTTTCCATGATGATCCTCTTTACGGCGCTGCTCGGCGTGCTGCTCTCGGTGACCGGCGTGGTGTTCATGCGGCCGGTCGCGCTGTTTCTCGGCGCAACGCCGGAGATGCTGGAGGACTGCGTGCGCTATGGCCGCATCGTCAATGCGTTCACAGCCGCGTTCATGCTGCAGAACGTGTTCCAGAGCTTCCTGATCGCGGCGGAAAAGCCGAAGCTGGGTCTTGCCGCGACGGTCGCGGCGGGCGTGACGAATATGGCGCTCGACGCGCTGTTTGTCGCGGGCTTCCGCTGGGGAATTGCAGGCGCGGCCGTTGCGACGGGCCTGAGCCAGTGCGTGGGCGGCCTGTTCCCGCTGGTCTATTTCCTCCGCCCGAATTCGAGCCGTCTGCGCCTTGTCAGAACGAGGCTGGAGCTGCGCCCGCTGCTGAACGCCTGCGGCAACGGCTCGTCCGAGCTGATGAGCAATATTTCCTCGTCCATCGTCAGTATGCTCTACAACTTCCAGCTGCTCAAATACATCGGTGAGGACGGCGTTTCGGCCTACGGCGTCCTGATGTACGTGCAGTTCATTTTCATTGCCATCGATATCGGCTATTCCATCGGCTGCGCGCCTGTCGTCGGCTTCCATTACGGCGCACAGAACTATGCCGAGCTGAAAAATATGCTCAAAAAGAGCGTTCTGCTGATGTGCGCCTCCGGCGCGGTGCTGACGGTGCTGGCAAGACTGCTGGCCGCGCCGCTGGCAAAGCTGTTCGTCGGGTATGACGAGGGACTCTATACGCTGACCTGCCACGCGTTCCGGATGTTTTCGTTTGCGTTTTTGTTCGCGGGCTTCAATATTTTTGCTTCGTCGTTCTTCACAGCGCTTGGAAACGGGTTGATCTCAGCCGCGATCTCTTTCCTGCGCACGCTCGTGTTCCAGACAGCCTCCGTGCTCATTCTGCCGCTGATCTTTGACGTCGACGGCATCTGGTACGCCATCACGGTCGCGGAGGTCTTTGCAACGATTATCTCCGTGATTTTTCTGTTTGCCAAGCGAAAAAAGTATCATTACATGGAATGTTCGCCCCACGGAAAAAAATAACGTGGTTTTTGCTTGAAACGTGCTAGAATTGGAGACGGCCTGCCGAGGCGGGCCGTCGATTCATATCGAAGGGAGCCGGGATTATGTGGATTCTCTATGCGTTCGGGTCGGCACTGTTTGCGGGCTTGACAGCGGTGTTGGCCAAGTGCGGCATCCGAAAGACGGATTCAACGGTTGCGACTGCAATCCGGACAATCGTGGTTCTGGCCTTTTCATGGCTGATGGTGTTCATCGTCGGTTCGCAGGAACGGCTTTCCGCAATCAGCGAAAAAACACTTCTGTTCCTGATTCTGTCCGGCCTTGCAACCGGCGCAAGCTGGCTGTGTTATTTCCGTGCGCTGCAGATCGGCGATATCAATAAGGTTGTGCCGGTCGATAAATCCAGCACGGTTCTGACTATCCTGCTTGCAGTCGTTTTCCTGCATGAATCGCTGAGCATCGCAAAGGGCGCAGGCATCGTACTGATCGCGGCGGGTACTTATCTTATGATCGAGAAAAAGCAGTCAGACGGCGCGGCAAAGGCTGGAAGCAGCTGGCTTCTGTACGCGGCAGGTTCCGCCGTGTTCGCAAGTCTGACCTCCATTCTCGGCAAGATCGGCATTTCCGGCGTTGAATCGAATCTCGGCACGGCGATTCGCACGGGCGTAGTGCTTGTGATGTCGTGGATGATGGTATTCGTCACGGGTAAGGGAAAGCTTCTGCGCGCGGTGCCGAAGAATGAACTCGGCTTTATCTGCCTGTCCGGTTTAGCCACGGGCGGCAGCTGGCTGTGCTATTATAAAGCCCTGCAGGGCGGCCCGGCGAGCGTCGTCGCGCCCATCGATAAGCTGAGCATTCTGGTGACGATTCTGTTCTCGTGGCTCGTGTTCCACGAAAAGCTGACGAAAAAATCGGCTGCCGGCCTTGTTGCTGTCGTCGGCGGAACACTGCTGATGCTGCTCTGATACAGGGAAGCTGGCGCGAAGCGCCTGAGGGGTTGCAGCATGCAGCAGCAAAACCAGAAGTCCTTCGGCGAATTCGTACGCACCGCGTAGGGGCCGATGCCCACATCGGCCCGGCAGAATGCACCGGTTTTACGGTAGCCTACGGCGAATTCGCAACTTCCCAACGGGCCGATGTAGGCATCGGCCCCTACATTCGAGTAGGCGTCTGCATCTGCTTTTCACAATTTTTCGCGCAGAACAGGCGCGGCAAGGGGAGGCTTATCTCCACGCCGTGCATAAAAATCCCCTTTCCGCAAAAGCTGTCACAGAGGTGACGCTTATGGCAAACGACGAAACATTCCGCTACGATCCAACGCCCATGAACCATGCATTCCCCGGCCAGCCGGACGACTGCTTTGACATGGTCAACCAGTACGGCACGTACAACATTCAGAAGACTGCTGACACCGACAACGCCTATCCTGCCATTGCGCAGGGGATGCCGAAGGTCGGTCACTTCGCGCGCCGCAGCAAGGCAATGTTCGATCTGGCAGGCGGAGAAAAGAAAAAATAAGCAAAAACCGGCGGAGCGCATCGCGCTCCGCCGGTTTTGTGTTTATTCCCACGTCTGCCACACCTCCGGGCAGTATCCGGCGGTGGCCTGTCTGCCGTTGCGGACGATGGGCGTTTTCATCAGCTCCGGGTGGTCAAAGAGCTTATCTTCTTTTGCGCGCTTGTCATCCGTATAGCGCATCAGGTCGATCTCCGGGCTTTTGACCGACCAGTCAATCAGCGCGTCCACGCCGCCGACGGCACGCAGAACGCTGTCGAACTCGCCGCCGGACATCCCGAAGCGGACGAGATCGATCTGCTGGAATTTGATCCGGCGCTCCTTGAACCAGCGCTCGGCCTTTTTTGTGTCAAAGCATTTTTTCTTTCCGAAGATCTGGATGTTCATTTTATTCCTCCAGTAACCGCTGATAACCGCAGACGATTGGATCGGCGGTTACTCAAGCATGGCGGCAGCCTCCGCCTCGGTGTCGGCGGAAAACAGAAACTGGCCCGCCGCGGTATAGACCTCTACATGACCTCTGACATAACGCATCGTAATTTCCATGACGCAGTTCCCCTTTCGGTTGATCTGCGGTCAGTATAGCATACGATGTGTCCAATAATCCGGACTTTCAAAAGTCAGACATCAATCATAAAAATCGCTTTCCCACTGCGCGTAGACGGTGCGGTTCTCCGTGGCCGTCAGATCGGTCAGCAGCTCGCCGGATTCCGTGTACCAGCCGAGGAAGACCTCGGTGTCGGATGTGGCGTCAAAGGACGGGTCATAGGTGCTGCCCGCCTCGTAGAACGCGATGTCGCGCGCCCGGTCGCCCTTTTCGGTCTGCACGAAGCGCACCCAGTAGAAGCCGTTGGACGAGCCGGAATAGTCGGCGTAGAGGAACACACGCAGCTCTGCCATGCGGCGGCTGACAAGCCCGTCGTGGATCACATAGTCCCCGCCCGATTCCTTCACGTGGCACCAGATGCCCATCGCGGAGGCCAGCTCGTTGGTCGAGTAGAATCCGGACTTGAGCAGGGCAGACAGCGCGCTGTTTTTCATCCAGCCGGAGCCGATGTTGTAGCTCAGGCTGATGAGCGCGTCATACTGATTGTCGCTCAGGGAAATATTGTTTTCCGTCAGGAAGCTGTCCAGCTTTTTCTCAAAGCCCTGCAGCATCTGGCGCAGAAGAACATCCGCCTGCGCTTCGGTGATGCCGTTGGGATATTCGTCCTTGCCGCAGGCGCTGCCGTAGCCGATGGAATACTGGGCGTAGTCCCAGGCGGCCTTCTCCTGAAAGCCTTCCTTCTGCTTGATGAAGTCGATCATCGGCTCGGTCGTGCGGAGCGTGATCTCCGCCGGGTCCTGCTCCGGGTCTGCAGGAACTGCGGGCTCGAGACTCTGATAAATGCGGTTGACGATCGCGGCGATCTCCGCGCGGGAGACGGACGCGTCCGGGCGGTACGTCCCGTCCGGGTAGCCGCCGACGATCCCGGCGGCGTAAAGCGCCTCGACATAGACGCTGTCGGTGTCGGTAAACGTACCGTATGTACCGGGGTCAGACAGGCCGAGCGCGTTTGCGGCCAGCTTGGCGAGCATCCCGCGCGTCATATTGACGTCCAGATCGGAAATATCCTGATAGCGCACAAGGAAGCCCTGATCGATGGCGAAATTCAGATAGCCTCTGGCCCAGTGGGAATCCACGCGCTCCGGCTCCGGGTAGCCCGCGGCCAGCAGGATCATCTTGAGCGACTCGCCGGTTGTGACCTTTTTGGTGGGGCGATATGTACCGTCGGGATAGCCGCTGACGACGCCGGATTCGGACAGCGTCATCACGTCCTCATAGAACCAGCTGCTCTCCGGTACGTCGGAGAAGGAAATATCGTATGCGCATACAAGCGTTGTCCCGGCCAGAAGAAGGGTCAGCGCCATGAAACCCCAAAGCAGGCTGCGAAGTCTGGGTTTCATTCTGTCACGCTCCTTTCTTTGCATCAAATCGGGGATAGTATAACAGATTTGATTACAAATTGCAACTGTTTGGGCGAAACAACCAAACAGCAGCGTATTTTATTGGTAGGAATTTACGTCGATCAGGGCCGTAATGCCCTTGTTCCTGCGGTCCCTGGAGAACTCTGCAAGGACATAGGAGAGTAAGCGGCGGATAGCCGCGGAATTTTTGCAGACCAGCGTCAGCTGATAGCGGTAGGAATAATTGACGCGGGCGACGCTGGCCGGTGCCGGGCCGAGCAGCTGCGCGGGTGCGCGGCAGTACGGCTCCTTCTGGAGATTGGCGGCCAGCGCGTCGCGCAGGCGGACGCTGGCCTCGATCAGTCCGCGCTCCTCCAGTCCTGCGACCGTGATGGTGAACAGATCAGAGAACGGCGGGCAGCTGCGCAGCTGCCGCATCTGCAGCTCCAGCTCGTAAAATGCGTCGTAATCCTGCTTGGCCGCAAGCCGCAGCACAGGATGCTCCGGCGTCATGGTCTGGATCATGGCGCAGCCCGCGTCCGCACCCCGTCCGGAACGGCCCACGACCTGCGTGATAAGCGAAAACGTCGTCTCGGCGGCGCGGAAGTTGTCGACATACAGGCTCATATCCGCGTCGATGACGCCGACAAGCGTAACGGACGGGAAATCAAGGCCCTTGGCGACCATCTGCGTGCCGAGCAGAATGGGGATCTGCTGTTCGCGGAATTGTTTCAGCATCGCCTCATGTCCGCCTGCGGCGGGCACGGTATCGGCGTCCATGCGCAGAACCTCCGTGTCGGGGAACAGCGCCTTCAGCTCCTGCTCGACCTTCTGCGTGCCGCTGCCGATGGCCTTCATCGCCCCGCCGCATTTTTCGCAGCGTGCGTGCGCAGGCATGACATAGCCGCAGTAGTGGCACATCAGACGGCGGCCGGAGGAGTGGTACGTCAGATGGACGCTGCACCGCGGGCACTGCGGCACGTCACCGCAGTCCATGCAGACCAGATACCGGCTGTTGCCGCGCCGGTTCAGAAACAGGATGGACTGCTTTTTATCCAGGATCGCGTCACGGATGCCCTCTTCCAGTTCGCGGCTTAAATCCAGATCGTTGCCCGCGCGAAGCTCCTGCTTCATGTCGATGATGCGCGCGTCGGGCAGCGCGCGGCCATTGTAGCGGGTTTTGAGCGTATAGAGGCTGTAAACGCCTGTTTTGGCCAGATACATTGTCTCAATGGACGGCGTTGCCGAGCCGAAGAGCACAAGCGCGCGCTCCTTCGCGCCGCGATAGAGCGCGATCTCCCGCGCGTGATAGCGCGGGGCGTTTTCGGATTTATAGGTATGCTCCTGCTCCTCGTCGAGGATCAGCAGGCCGGGATTTTGAAGCGGTGCGAAGACCGCCGAGCGCGTGCCGACCACGACGCGGGCTTCGCCGCGCGCGATGCGCCGCCATTCGTCATAGCGTTCGCCCACGCGCAGGCTCGAGTGGAGCACCGCGACGGTTTTTCCGAAGTGCGCGGTCATTTTATGCAGCAGCTGCGGCGTCAGTGCGATCTCCGGCACGAGCAGCATGGCGGAACGGCCCGTGTCCAGCGCACTTCGGATCAGCGCGAGATATACAGAGGTCTTGCCGCTGCCCGTCACGCCGTAGAGAAGCGCCGCGCCGGGCTTTTCCTGCGTCATCTGCCGGTTCAGACCGTCGAAGGCGATCTGCTGCTCCGCGTTCAGCGTCAGCGGTCCGGCGGGCGGGACGTCCTCGCGCTTCGGGCTGCGCAGCTGCTCCTGCTCATATGTCTCGATCAAGCCGAGCTTTGCGAGGCGGGAGACGGTCTGCATACTGGCGCTGGTCAGCTCGCATAATTCGCGGCAGGGGCCTGCGCCGACGGTGCACAGCAGGCGCAGCAGCGCCGCCTGCAGGGGGGCGGAGAACTGCTTTTTTGCGGCAAACTGCTCCGCTTCCTCCGCGCTGACAGCAAGTGCGGCGACCTTGATGGTCTTCTCGCTGGCCTTCTGCGTGAGCGAAGCGTCTGCGCGCAGCAGCCGACGCTTGCGCAGCGCCTGCACAGCGGCATCGAACGCCTGCGGCGATTCAAACTGCTGCCGGAGCGTCCGCTCCGGCGCGCTGCCGCCGAGATCGGTCAGCAGCTGCACGAGCCTTGCCGCGCCGGAATTCGCCATGCCGGGCGGCAGCTTGTCCTGCGCGCCGGATACAAGCATCAGCGTCCGCTTTTCATCGAACCATAACCCGGCGGGAAGGATGGCCTTGACCGCGTCATAAAACGTGCAGAAATAGCGCTCCTTCATAAACGCGGCAAGGCGGAGCTGTCCGCCGGTAAGGATCGACGCGTCGTCCAGCATCTGCTCGACGGCCTTCAGTCCGGCAGCGACTCCCTCCTGCACGGATAAAACAATGCCCTCCGTCCGCCGGTTGCCGTGCCCGAACGGCACAAGCACCCGCATCCCGGCTGCCAGTGGCATATCCTCCGGCACACGGTAGGAATAGGGCCTGTCAATGGCATAAACCGCCGCCGCAACAGCCAGCTGTGCAACTCTGGACATGACCTGTTCCTCCTTTGTCTGGTGAAAGTTTGGACGCGCTTATGTCTCCGACGGCCCTGTCTTTTCTCTTGCAAGAGAAAAGACAGGGGAGAAAAGAGTGCTTGGACGCGTTTGGTGCATCCTGCGCGTGCAGTTTAGGGTGTATCTGAAAACTCCCAATGTGACCGGCAGCGAGAAATTTTTGCGCTGAGCAAGACATTTTTTCGCAGGAATACTGACGTATTTCAAGGAAAAATGGCGCAGCGCAGCGTGAAAAGGTCCGCTGTCCGGGTGCCTTGGGAGTTTTCAGATACACCCTAGGCAAGCACTTGTTTTACAGTCTCTGCGAACACACATACTCACCTCACGGGCGCTTTGGTACGCGCCGCCTGTTACGGGACAACAGATTTGCAAGCAGTTGCCTTTGAATGGCTGCTATAAATCAGATTTGCGCTCAAAATTTGCAGGGAAGTACGGATTCACCGCAAATTTTCGAAAAAATAAGCTGATTCCGGCATTCAAAAGACCCGGCGCAGGCCAGCTGCCTGCGCCGGGATGGGTGCTCAGTGTCTGTATTTATCGTCAAGCTCGGCCTTGAGCTGGCCGGCAGCGACCTCGCGGATGGCGAGCGTGACAGGCTTTTCCTCAAGCGGCTCGTGCGTGAGCTCGGACTCAATGGACAGCTGACGGGCGCGGTGCGCGACGACGTTGACGAGCAGATAGCGGCTGTCAACATTCTTGAGAAGTTCCGACATGGCGGGGTAAAGCATTAGAGTTCCTCCTTTATGCAATGGATGCGATCCATCATTTTACACTTTTCTGCGGTCATGATCGCAAGCAGCTCCTGTGCCGCGTGCTCGACCGTATCGTTGACGACGAGATAATCGTATTGTCCGGCCTGGCTGTATTCCCATTTTGCCCGGTCCATCCGCTTTTCCATCAGCTCCGGCGAAACATCGCCGCGCGAAGCGAGCCTGCGGCGGATCTCGGCCATCGACGGCGCGGCCATGAAGACCAGAACCGCCTCCGGCAGGCGCTTTTTGATGTTCAGCGCACCGACCACATCCACGTCCATCACGACGTCGGTCCCGGAGGCAAGCGCGGCCTGAATGGGCTTTAGGGGCGTGCCGTAGTAGTTGCCGACGTATTCGGCGTGCTCCAGCAGCTCGCCCGCCGCGATCATCTGTTCAAACTGCTCCCGTGTGACAAAATAATAGCTTTTGCCGTCGATCTCGCCGGGACGCATGGGGCGGGAGGTCGCGGAAACGGAATACTGCACCCGGTCACGCAGTTGCATGACGCGGTTCAGCACGGAATTTTTTCCGACGCCGGAGGGGCCGGAGATCGCAAACAGTTTTCCCTTCATGGCTGCAAATTCGTCTCCTCCGATGATTTTTCTTCCATACGCGCGCAGATCGTCTCGGGCGTGACGGACGAGAGGATCACATGGTCGGTGTCCATGAGCAGAACGGACTTCGTTCTGCGCCCGAACGAGGCGTCGAGCAGCATCCCGCGCTCCCGCGCTTCCTGCACGACGCGCTTGATGGGCGCGGAATCCGGGCTGACGACGGCGAGAATGCGCGCAGCGGCGACGGCGTTGCCGAAGCCGATCGAAATAAGCTTCATGTCTGCCTCCGGTTATTCGATGTTCTGCGTCTGCTCGCGGATCTTTTCCAGCTCCGCCTTGAGGTCGACGACGGTGCGGGCCTGCTCCAGATCGTTGCCCTTGGAGCCGATGGTGTTGGACTCGCGGTTGAATTCCTGCAGCAGGAAGTCCAGCTTGCGGCCGATGGGGCCGCCGGCCGTCAGCATCTGGTCAAGCTGATTCAGATGGCTGCGCAGGCGGACCGTTTCTTCATCCACGGCGATCTTGTCGGCGTAGACGGCGGCCTCCTGCAGAATGCGGCTCTCGTCGATATTCGTCGCGCCGAGTACCTCCTGCATTTTCTCAGTCAGCCGGGCGCGATACTCCGCAAGCGTCACGGGGCTGCGCGCCTCGACCTTTTCCACAAGCGCCAGAACGGTCTTCGCGCGGCTGCGAAGGTCGGCCTCCATGGCCGCGCCCTCTTTTTCGCGCATGGCGTTGAATTTGGCAAGCGCCTCCTTGACGACGGACAGGATATCGTCTGTCAGCTTCTGCTCGTCTTCCTCCTGCTTCTCGATCACAAAGACGTCGGGCATACGGGACAGGGCGGTGACGGAAATGTCGTCGCGGACGCCGTAATCGGAGGCGATGGACTTGAGCGCGGCCAGATACCCTTCCAGAACGGGCTTATTGAGTGCAATCTTGACGCTCGTATCCTCGGTGACATTAACGGTGATGAACATATCCAGCTTGCCGCGGTTCACGTTCGCCTTGACGAGCGACTTGACCGCGTCCTCCGCAAAGCCGTAGACACGCGGGAGCTTGACGTTCAGATCCAGATAGCGGTTGTTGACTGCCCGCAGCTCGACGGTGATCTCACGGCCGTCGATGATTTTTTCCGCGCGGCCATAGCCGGTCATACTTCTAATCACGTTGTTTCCTCCATTTTCCTCAGGGCTGTTCGTCCGGCTCATCCGCTGCGGCAAGCGTCGCGGCGATGGAATACTGCCCGATGGCTCCGGCAGAGTCGAAGCCGTCGACATAGACCGTGACCGGCACCTGATACGTTCCCTCCTGCGTATAGCCGCTCATGTCGGCGACGATGCGGATGCTGGTCGCGGAGATCCGCGATGCGTCGGCCGCAGCGGCGCGGATGGTGACCTGCACCTGCTGGGACAGGCTCGTAGCCTTGAATTTTTCCTCGTCAACGCCGACAAATACAATGTTTGTCGTGCGGAGCGTCTTGATCTGCTTGCCCTTGATGGTGATCCGGACGGAGACCGTCTCCTCGCCGGAGACGTTCTTGGCATCGTTCGGGATCAGAATGGCGCGATCGACCGTTTCGTCGTTGCTCGGCAGCGTGGAAAGATCGATGGGCTCGAGCTGGATCGAATTGAGACCGTCGAGAACGGTGGAATCGCCGGAGAGCGTGATGGCTTTGGGCTCGTAGTCCCAATCCAGATCGGAAAGCTTCGCGCCGCCGCCCTCGGTGAACTGCACCTCGATGGGCACGACCTTATATTTGACGATCTTCATCGTGACCTCGATCGCGTCGGCGCTGAGCGTCAGCTGCGTCGGGTCGACCTGCGCGCCGTCCTTGTCCAGCAGCACGACGGGGACGGATTCGGTGATGGTCTTGTCCACATTGCTGCGCTCGATGGTGATCTGGACGTGGTCGACGGTATTGACGACCGATTCCGGGCCCTCGATGGTGATGGAGTCAAAATCAAAGCTGGTGCTGTCGAGCATATAGCCCTCGGCGATCTTGACGCTGGAGAAATCGCCCCGCACCTCGACGGACTTGCGGATCTGCCGCTCGACGGTGAAGGTGATATTGGCAGGGGATTTATCCATCTTTGTGATGGACGAGGCGGACACGGCGCTGGGGAGCGTGATGTCGTAGGACATGGTGTAGTCCTTCGTGCTGCGCACCTTGGACACGTCGATCACGGCCTTCAGCTCGTCCTTATGCTGGTCGAGCGTCTTGAGATCAGCGTTTTTGCCGTAAAAATGCACGGAGACGAACTCCTGATAGTCGCCGGTGATGACAAGCCCGTGATCCTCGCGCAGGACCTCCGCGCCGGAGAACGTCACGGGGATATTGCCGATGGTCAGATCGACGTCCGGGTTCACGACGGTCATGACGTAGACCCACAGGCACATGGCCGCAAGGACGGAGACAATCAGGGAGAAGAGCTTACTTTTCATTTGGAACCGTCCTTCCTGCTGAAGCATCCGGCGAGCCGTTTGAGCAGCGTCTTCTTCTCAGCCTCGTCCGCGAGCAGCTCATTGGACAGCAGCCGCTGCAGCGTCTGGGGGGCCAGATGGCGCTTGAGCATCCCGCCGATGGCGACGGAGATCGTGCCGTTTTCCTCCGAGACGATCACGACGACCGCGTCGGAAACCTCGCTCGTGCCAACGCCTGCGCGGTGGCGCGTGCCGAGGTCGCTCGGCAGGTGCGGATTGTCGCTCAGCGGCATGACGCAGCCCGCCGCAGCCACACGGCCGCCGCGGACAATGACCGCGCCGTCGTGCAGGGGCGAGTTTTTAAAGAAGAGATTGCGCAGCAGCTGCTCGGACAGCTGCGCGTCGACGATGGTGCCGGTCTTGAAATACTCGTCGAGCGGCGTTTCGCGCTCGAAAATCAGCAGGACGCCGACACGCTCACGCGACATGATCTCGCAGGCCTGTACCGTGGCGGAGATGGCGCTCTGCTCGGTGGTCGCGCCCGATTCGGACGAGAGCAGATGGAAATGCAGCTGCGCGCCGACACGCTCAAGCGCGCGGCGAAGCTCCGGCTGGAACACGATGATGAGCGCGATCGCGCCGACCTCAAGGATCTTGTTGAGCAGCCAGTTTAATGTATAGAGATTCAGCACGTCCGTCAGCAGCGTGATGGCCAGCAGCAGCAAGATCGCGCGGGCCACGCGCGCTGCACTCGTCGAGCGGATCAGACGCAGGAGCGAATAGAAGATTATCGAAACGACCAGGATATCGACAATATCTGAAATCCCGATAGAAGGGACTTGATACAGAAGATTCTGGAAGAATTCACGGATCATAGCCATACAGTCATTCTCCCACTGATACTTATAGATGATTTGAATTATACTCCAAATTCTCCCCCCGCGCAAGCCCATGCAGCAAGAAAGTTTTTGGGAACGGCCTGTCCGAGTGAGAACGGACAGAAACGTGGGCCGCGGGTTTTCGTCATATCCCCGGAGGAATAAAAAATTTGTATAATTTCAACGCACAATTTTCACCTTTTTGTGGACAATTTTCATGCCTGTTCCACCGCAGGCCTGCTACAATGGAGACTGTAAGGAAGGAGTGCCGCCGAAGCGGCACGGGAGCGCAGCCTCTCGCCAGTTTCCCGGAAGGGAAGGGCTCCGCCCGGCGCGAAACGGCTTTGCGCGCTGCAAGAGCAAAACGTTTCGTTTTCCACAAGCAGGAAAACACGCCGCAGGAGAAAGGGGAATGTGAAAGAAAGATGGCCGAAACGATTCTCAGAATGACCGGTATCCAGAAATACTTCCCGGGCGTCCACGCGCTGGACAATGCGCAGCTGGAGGTCCGCGAGGGCGAGGTCATGGCGCTGGTCGGCGAAAACGGCGCCGGCAAGTCGACGCTTATGAAGGTGCTGACCGGCATCTACCCGAGCGACGGCGGCACGATCGAATTCTTTGGAAAGCATGTCGAGATCCACGGCCCGCGCGACGCGCAGGCGCTCGGCATCTGCATCGTCCATCAGGAGCTGAACCTCATGCAGCACCTGACCGTGGCGGAAAACATCTATATCGGCCGCGAGCCCATGAAGGGCCCGTTCGTCGACAAGGCAAAGCAGAACGCCATGACGCAGGAGCTGTTCAACAAGCTGCATCTGGAGCTTGACCCGAAGGCTGTCGTCAAGACGCTGTCAGTCGCGAAGCAGCAGATGGTCGAGATCACAAAGGCGCTGTCCCATGAGAACACAAGACTGCTCATCCTTGACGAGCCTTCCGCCGTCCTGACCGACACGGAGATCGACGACCTGTTCGTCTTCATCCGGCAGCTCAAGAAGACCGGCGTCGGCATCATCTATATCTCGCACCGCATGGATGAGCTCAAGCGCATCACCGACCGCATCACCGTCATGCGCGACGGCCAGTATGTCGCCACGCTCGACACCCCCACGGCGGAAATCTCCGAAGTCATCCGGCTCATGGTCGGCCGTACGATCTATGAGGAGCCGAAAACAAAATCCATGTGCCCGCCCGACGCGCCCGTCGTGCTTGAGGCCGAGCATCTGAACTCTCTCGATGTGAAGGATGTTTCCTTTAAGCTCCGCAAGGGCGAGATCCTTGGCTTCGCCGGTCTGGTCGGCGCGGGACGTACCGAGACGATGCGCCTGATCTGCGGCGCGGATCCGATGGATTCCGGTACGATCCGGGTAAACGGAAAAGATGTGAAGATCCGCAGCCCGAAGGACGCCGTCCGCTACGGCATCGGCTATCTCTCCGAGGATCGCAAGCGCTACGGCCTGTGCCTGAACCTGTCCGTTGCGGACAACACCGTTCTGCCGAGCCTGGAGCAGATCTTCAAGGGCCCGTTTGTTCATGACAAAAAGGCGCAGCGGCTTGCGCAGGAGCACGCCGAACAGATCCGCACGAAAACGCCGTCTGTCCGCGCCCGCGTCGGCAGCCTCTCCGGCGGCAACCAGCAGAAGGTCGTCATTTCCAAATGGATCCTGCGCGACTGCGACGTGCTGATCTTCGACGAGCCGACGCGCGGCATCGACGTCGGCGCAAAGAGCGAAATTTACAAGCTCATGACGCAGCTGGCAGAGGAAGGCAAGTCCATCATCATGATCTCCTCCGATATGCCGGAGCTGCTCCGCCTGTCCGACCGCGTGATCGTCATGTGCGAGGGTCACGTCACCGGTGAACTCGATATCTCCGAGGCCACGCAGGAAACCATCATGACATATGCAACCAAGAGAGAAGTGGGGTAATCATTATGGAAAACATAGGTAAGAAAAAGCTGGATATGCAGAAGCTGCTCGCGCCTGCTGCGCTGGTCATTCTGTATATCGTGTTTTCAATCTTCGGCAATAACTTCCTGACGCTTGATACGGTCAAGAATATTCTCGAATCCAGCTATTATATCGGCTTTATGGCCTTCGGCGTGACGTTCATCATCATCACCGGCGGCATCGACCTGTCGCTCGGCACGGTCATGATGTGCGCGGCGCTGTTGGGCGGCTACGCGTTCAAGCAGGGCTGGCCGCTGATCCTCGCGATCGTGCTGACGCTGTTTGTGGGCATCGCGTTCGGCTTTGCCAACGGCGTTCTGATCGCCAAGCTCAAGCTGCCCCCCTTCATCGCGACCCTTGGCACGCAGATGATGGCCGCCGGCCTCGGCTCCATCATCACCAAGGTGCAGTCCCAGACCTGGCCCACCGCCACCGCCGAAGTCGGCGGCTGGTTCAAGAAGGTCTTCATCCGTGCGGAGCTGTTCGGCGTCAGGGGCTTCCCGGTCGGCGCGTTCTGGCTGCTCGGCTTCTTCATCATCGCGGCGCTGATCCTGCATAAGACCAAGTTCGGCCGCTATGTCTATGCCATCGGCTCCAACGAAGAGGCGACCCGCCTGTCCGGCATCAAGGTCGACAACTGGAAGGTCGCGGTCTATACGCTCTCCGGCTTCTTCATCGGCATGTGCGCCCTGTTCTATGCCGCTGCCTACACCACCATCACTCCGGGCACCGGCGCAGGCCAGGAAATGAACGGCATCACCGGCGTCATCATCGGCGGCACGTCCATGTCCGGCGGCTCCGGCACGATGGTCGGCACGCTCATCGGCGTGTTCATCATGTCCGTCCTCAAGACCGGCCTTGCCAACTGCGGCCTGCAGGCCCCGTGGCAGACGTTCCTGACCGGCGCAGTCGTCATCGGCGCTGTCCTGCTCGACATCGCGAGAACGAAGGCCGCCAACCGCGTCAAGAAGGGCTGAGGCCCGCATCATCCTGTATTAAGCACGGAAATCGTGTTTGATAAAATAATTTAGGAGGAATCACCAAATGAAAAAACTGATCGCTCTGCTTCTGGCACTGGTCATGGTTCTCGCTCTGGCTGCCTGTGCCGCCAAGACCGAACCGGCCAAGACCGAAACCACCGACACCAAGACCGAAGAAACCAAGACGGAAGAAACCAAGACCGAGGATCCGGCTCCCGCTGAGGAGACCACCGGCGAAAAGATGTACATCCCCGTCATGGCGAAGGGCTTCCAGCATCAGTTCTGGCAGGCAGTCGCCAAGGGCTCCGAGGACGCTGCCAAGGATCTCGGCGTAGAGATCTACTTCGACGGCCCCGCTTCCGAGACTGAGATCGACGCCCAGGTCAACATGGTCAAGACCGAGCTCGCCAAGAACCCCAAGGCCATGGCGCTGGCTGCCCTGTCCACCGACGCTGTCACCGAGATCCTGGAAGAGTGCGCGGAAAAGAACATCCCCGTCATCGGCTTTGACTCCGGCGTTCCCGGCGACACCACCGGCGCTGTCAAGGCGACCGCCTGCACCAACAACGAGAACGCGGCTGCTATCGCTGCCGACAAGTTCAATGAGAACGAGACGGTTGTCGAGGCCATGAAGAACGCGACCTCCGACAACCCCGTCATCATCGGCTGCCTGTCTCAGGACGCTGTCTCCGCTTCCGTCACCGGCCGTACCACTGGCTTCGTCAATGAGATGGCCAAGATCGCCGAGACCTATCAGCCCGGCAAGGTCTCCATCGAAGGCCACGCCAAGTGGGAAAAGAAGGTCGACGCTCCCGCCATCATCATTGAGGTCGCCATCTCCGCTACCACCGAGGCTACCGCGGTCCAGACCGCTGCCAACTCCCTGCTCGGCATGAATCCCGTTGCGATCTTCTGCTCCAACGAAGGCGCTGTCACCGGCTTCCTGGCTGCTGTCTCCGACGGCGAGGATCTCGCTGAGGGCGGCAAGTACGCGGGTCTGGTCGTCGCCGGCTTTGACGCAGGCGCTGCCCAGAAGAACGCGGTCCGTCAGGGCTGGTTCTACGGCTCCGTCACCCAGGATCCGTACCAGATCGGCTACCAGGCTGTTGCTCTGGCCGTCGCGGCTGCCAACGGCGAAGCTGTTGAAGACGTCGACACCGGCGCTCAGTGGTATGACGCTTCCAACATCGACGACGAAAAGATCGCCCTGCTGGTTTACGATTGATCCGCAGCGCAAAGCTCCGTCATTCCCCGAATACAAACCGTGCCGCCCGTAAGGGCGGCACGGCCCGTTTTTGCCTCTGTACAACCGCGGCGGCGTCTGTTATAATGTAAAAAATTATGACAGGATAAAGGTGACACGCATGAAATTTCTGATCGATCTGATCTCCGAGCAGCTGGCGGGCGCGTTTGAGCGGGCCGGATTCGACGCGGCCTACGGCAAGGCGACGCTTTCCAACCGCCCCGACCTCTGCGAGTACCAGTGCAACGGCGCGCTGGCTGCCGCGAAGCAGTACCACAAGGCCCCTATCCAGATCGCAAACGCGGTTCTGGACGCGCTGGGCGAAAACGAGATGTTTTCCAGCGCCGAGGCTGTGATGCCGGGCTTTCTGAACCTGAAGATCTCCGAGGACTATCTGGCTTCCTATCTGCGCGAAATGGCGCAGGCCCCGCACTACGGCGCACAGGACGATCCCAATGCCTGCACCATCGTGCTGGACTACGGCGGGCCGAATGTGGCCAAGCCTTTGCACGTCGGTCATCTGCGCAGCGCCATCATCGGCGAATCGCTCAAGCGCATTTACCGGTTCTTCGGCAATCATGTGATCGGCGATATCCATCTGGGCGACTGGGGATTGCAGATGGGCCTGATCATGGCGCAGCTGCAGGATGAAAAGCCGGGCCTTCCGTACTTTGACCCGGACTACACCGGCGAATACCCCGCCGAAGCGCCGTTCACGATCTCCGAGCTTGAACGCATTTACCCTGCCGCCAGCGCCCGCAGCAAGGAGGACGAAGCCTTCGCCGCCCGCGCGCATGAGGAGACCTTCCGCCTCCAGCACGGCGAACGCGGCGAGCGCGCACTCTGGCAGCACATCCTGCGCGTGTCCGTTGAAGACCTCAAGCGCAACTATGACAATCTCGGCGTGAGCTTTGATGTGTGGCTCGGCGAGAGCGACGCGCAGAAGTATATCCCGCAGATGCTCGAAACCGTCAAGGCAAAGGGGCTTTGCGTGGAATCCGAGGGCGCGCTGGTCGTGCCGGTGCAGGAGGAGACGGACGCGAAGGAGGTCCCGCCCTGCATTCTCGTCAAATCCGACGGCGCGACGCTCTACGCCACGACCGACCTTGCCACCATCGTCCAGCGTGAGCAGGATTATCACCCGCAGAAATATATGTACCTGACCGACAAGCGGCAGAACCTGCACTTTGAGCAGGTCTTCCGCGTGGCGAAAAAGGCCGGGCTTGTCAGCGCGGACACGCAGCTCGGCCACATCGGCTTCGGCACGATGAACGGCAAGGACGGCAAGCCCTTCAAGACCCGTGCGGGCGGCGTCATGCGTCTGGAAACGCTCATTGCGGACGTGACGGATTACGTGACCAGCAAGATCAAAGAGAACCAGACCGTATCCGACGAGGAGCTTCCGCAGACGGCAAAATGCATCGCCATGGCGGCGCTCAAATACGGCGACCTCAGCAATCTGCCGACGAAGGATTATGTGTTCGACCTCGACCGCTTCTCGTCGTTCGAGGGCAACACCGGCCCGTATATTCTGTATACCATTGTGCGTATCAAGTCCATTCTGGCGAAATACGGAAAGCCTGTTTCGGGCGCACAGCTCCTGCCGCCTGAGAGTGCGGAGCAGAAGCAGCTCATGCTCGTGCTCAGCCGTATGTCGGACGCGCTCTGGACGGCCTACCGCGATTCCGCGCCGAATGCCGTCTGCGCGTATATCTACGAGCTGGCGACAGCCGCGAACAAGTTCTATCACGATGTCAAGATCCTCACGGAGCCGGACGAGCGCAGGCAGGCCAGCTACGCCGCGCTTATCGACCTGACCCGCGGCGTTCTGGAGACGTGCATCGACCTGCTCGGCTTCTCCGCACCGGAAAGAATGTAAGAAACCAAAACCAATGCCCCGCGTTCCATCCGGATCGCGGGGCATTTGTACGTTTCAGTGCGTTTGCGCTGCTGAAATCAGACGCTGCAGACTTTTACCGTTTTCCCGGACGGTCTGCGCATACCAGCGCGCGCTGTCCTTCAGAATCCGTTTTTGCGTCGGATAGTCGACATAGATCAGGCCAAAGCGCTCGGCATAGCCGCTGTGCCACTCAAAATTGTCGGTCAGCGACCAGTGGAAAAAGCCGCGGATGTCTGCCCGTTCACATCCTCTGTAAAGCGCAAGTAAATAGCGGTGCAGAAAATCGATCCGATCCGCGTCGTGGACCTGCCCGTCCAGGAATATGTGGTCGTTGCAGCTCAGTCCGCACTCCGTCACATAGAGCGGCAGCCGGTAGCGTTCATAGAGGAACGCATAGCCGTACTCCATAATTTCCGGCGTGATCTTCATCATCACAGGTCTTCTGAGCCTTGTGGTGTTCAAATCGCTGACGAAGCAGGAAGAAAACTGAGGAGGCGCACGCAATGAAAAAGAATTCCACGGACAGCCGCAAAGCACGCGCCATGCTGACCGTCAGCCGGGTGCTGGTCTACGCGCTGCTGATCTTTCTGTCGGTCCTCTGCCTGTTTTCGTTCTATATGCTGATCGTCAACGCGTCCCGGACCAACGCGGATCTGCAGGGCGGCTTCAAGGCGCTGCCGCAGGGACATTTTCTGGAGAACCTCAAAAACGCGTGGAACGACAGCTCCATCAACATCCCGCGCGGTATGCTCAACAGCTTTATCATCGCAGCCGCGACGGCCATCCTGTCCACCTATTTTTCCGCGCTGACCGCCTACGGCCTGCACGCCTACAATTTTAAGCTCAAGCGCCTCGCATTCCTGTTCATCCTGCTCGCCATCCTGCCGGTGCTGCTCGTGTACATCTTCCTTTCTCGCTATATCGTCAAGGGCGTGACCGCAGGCTCCGTCAAGGGCTGAGCCGTCCTGCCTACAGGGCCGGAGTTTTCAGGCATCAACGGATAAAATGCTGTGTTTTCAAGGAATGCTCAGCTTTCGGCGAAAACGTCCGTCTTTTCTGAATTGTTGCGGAACCATTGAAAACACTGGACAAACCGGCTTTTTCGGTTTTACAGGTGATAGTAGTCAAATCGTAGTCATGCAACTGCCCGTGGCAGAAAAACTGTTTCAGGAGTGAATCACATGATGCGCAGCTTCTACAAAGCATGAAAAGTGATCTGCGTACAGCTGTAGAGGGTAGCCGTCTGGCTTCTCATCTGTATGCGAGGCGGTCGCTATTTGACAAAAAGGGCTGTATTCGATACAATAAACGTAAAAAAGAACGCGCAGGAAAAAGGAGGTCGACTGATGAACTTATGGCACGATATCAGCCCAGAGCGGATGCAGCCGGAGGATTTTCTGGTGGTGATCGAAATTGAAAAGGGCTCCAAGAACAAATATGAGCTGGACAAGCAGACCGGTGCGCTGCGGTTGGACCGGATCCTCTACACCTCGACGCACTACCCGGCCAATTACGGCTTTATCCCGCGCACCTATGCCGATGACGGCGATCCGCTGGACGTGCTGGTTTTGTGCAGCGAGCCAATTCGCCCGATGAGCCTGGTGCGGGTCTATCCGGTCGGATATTTTACCATGCGCGACAATGGTGCGATGGACGACAAAATTCTCGCGATCCCGTTTGGCGATCCGATGTTCAACGGATATTCTTCCTTGTCCGATCTGCCGGCACATATCTCCAATGAGATCAGCCATTTTTTCAGCGTCTACAAGCATCTGGAGCCGGATACCAACGCGGAGGTCGACAGTGTCCATGGCCGTGCTGAGGCCGTCGCGGTGATCCGGGAGGCCTTTGCGGCCTACCGGCGAAAATTCAATCAATAGATTAAGAAAAAGGTTTCTGCAGCTTAGGCTGGCAGGAACCTTTTTTCTGGATTTGTCTTGCCAGAATTGCGGTTGTATGGTAAGCTCGAATTGTAAAAGAGGTGAAACAGAAGCGCAGAAAAGGAGGCGGTATCATGTTTTGTCCAAAGTGCGGAAAAGAACTCCGGGAATATGAGCGCAGCTGCCCGTATTGCGGCGCTGCCGCAGCCCATGGACGTGGAAACCGGCATAGAATCAAGCCTATGGAGCTGATTGCCATCGCAGCCGGTGTGCTGGCGCTGCTCCTGGCCTGCACGGTACTTGTGTATCAGATTGCACAGCGGAAGAAAGACGCTCAGATGAGGACACTGACGGTGGACAGGCGGGAAGCAGCGGCAGTGGTTCCGGTGGAGCCGTTAACGCGGCAGCAGTTTCTCAGGTTCACGGCCGCTGACGCGCAGACGGCTGCAGCTGTGCCGGACTACAGTGTATCCGGGGACTTGCATGAGATCACAAATCTGGAATGGATGGAGTGGAACGGGCTTTCCGACACGGCCAAAGCCATCCTTGCGCAGAATTTGTTTGTGGTCGAGCCGGATTTTTATTCCGAGTTTTTCGGCCGCTATGAATGGAATCGCTATCTGCAGATCCCGAATTTTGTAACGGTAGATTCCATGATGCATACCTATCACCTGTATTTCAGCCTGCTTTTGAACCGGACGGAAAAGCAGCAGCTTGCCGCGCAGCTGCAAACGCTGAGCAAAGACATGCTGCGCGCATCTGCCGCACAGCTGGACGCACTGACCGGAACAGCGTGGGAGAATGCGGCAAAGCGCAGCACAGCGTATTTCGCGGTGGGTGCTGCGCTCCAGGATCCGAAGATTCAGGTACCGGAGCAGGTGAAGGATGTTGCTGCGCAGGAGTTGTCTGCCATTTATGCAGCAGAGGGTATTGCCCCGTGTGCTGTAACGGATGATCTTCTGGATTATTCCCAGTTCAAGCCGCGCGGCTACTATGAAGGCGATGAGACGCTGGAGACGTATTTCCGCGCGATGATGTGGTACGGGCAGATCAATTTCACGCAGAAGAAGGAGGATATGAACCGTACGGCGCTGCTGATCACACTGGCGCTGCACGACACAGCGTCGGACAGCTGGGAAAAGCTCTATGCCGTGACCTCGTTCTTTGCGGGCGCCAGTGACGATCTTGGCTATTATGAGTATCTGCCGGCAATTGAGGCTGCCTACGGCACTATTCCAGACACGGAACTGCTGCGCTTGGATGAGACTGCCTATCAACACTATACTGAACAGATCAGGACGCTTGCTGCGCCGCAGATCAACTCCATCCCGGTGGTCGACCCGGACGGAACGGTCAATCTGGCGGAGGAGGGAAAGGGCTTCCGCTTCATGGGGCAGCGCTTTACGCTCGACGCCGCCGTGATGCAGCAGCTGGTGTTCAACAAGGTCAGGGAAAACGCACAGGGAGAACGGCGGATGCTGCCGGATGTGCTGGATATGCCGGCGGCGCTCGGCTCCGAGACGGCGCTGTCCATTCTGACGCAGCAGGGCGATACGGCTTACGCACGCTACCCGGAGCAGATGCAGATGCTCCGAAAAGCAGTAAAGGAAGCGCCGGAGGAATTGTGGTCGGCGAGTCTCTATGCAGGCTGGCTGTACACGCTCAATCCCCTTCTGGAGGAAAAGGGCGCCGGATACCCGTCGTTCATGACGACGGAGCAGTGGAAAAAGAAGGCGCTGGAAACCTACGCGGGCAGCTTTACCGAGCTCAAGCACGACACGGTACTCTATGCCAAGCAGGTGATGGCGGAGATGGGCGGCGGCCCTCCGGAGGAGCTGGATGACCGCGGCTATGTGGAACCGGAGACGGAGGTCTATCGCCGGTTCGCGGAGCTGGCGGAGCAGACGGCAGACGGGCTTCAGACATATGGAATTCTGGATCCTGCCGACCGCGAAAATCTGACACGCCTCGCTTCGCTCGCGCGGAGTCTTGAGACGATCAGCCGGAAGGAGCTGCAGAACGAGCGGCTGTCGGATGAGGAATATGACCTCATCCGGGAATACGGCGGTACGCTGGAGCATTTCTGGATCGAAGCCGTCAAAGACCGGACAGATGCGGAGTATCTCGACGCACGGGAGATCCCGGCGTCCCTGGTGACAGATCTTGCCACAGACCCGAACGGAACGGTCTTACAGGCTGCGAACGGCCGCCCGGCGCAGATCTATGTGATCGTGCCGGTGGATGGGACGCTCCGCATCGCCTCCGGCGTCGTCTATAACTTCTATCAGTTCCGTCAGCCGCTGTCCGCGCGGCTGACAGACAGTGAATGGCGGCAGATGATCGGCGAATGGATGTCGCCGGACGGGCGCTTCCATCAGGATGAAACGCCAGAGAAGCCGTGGTGGACGCAAAGCTATTGGGTGCAGGGGTGAGAAAATGGCTCCTGCTTCCGGTGCTGGCGGCTGTCTGCGGCGCAGGCCTGCTCCTCTGGCGGCTGGGCTGTTTCCTGCCGCGCTGGATCGTCTGGCAGGAGGCAGATTGTTTCTGTATGGCGGAGGAAGGCCCGGAGCAGCTCAGTCTGCGCAGAAAAACGCTGCGTGCAGTTTCTGACGGAAGTGAGATCTGGCGCTCGGCGGCAGGACAGAAGGTGCAGAGCCTGCTCTGGTGCGATATCGACCATGACGGAGCGCCGGAGCTGCTGCTCCTCGTCTGGCGATGGGGGCGGTTCGGAAAAAGCCGGCCGTTCTGGAAAACCGAACCGGACTGGGGCTGGTCGCAGCATATTGATATTTACGACTGGACGGGAAAGAACTTTCGCCCGGCATGGATGGCCTCGGATATCGGTCTGGATGCCGCCGCGTGGCAGTTTGACGAACAGCAGCGGCTTGTCATCACCGAACGGAGCGGACGGGAAAGCGCATGGGACTGGATCAGCTGGGGGCTTGTCAGAATTGCATAACGGCATTGGTGCAGAACAGGAGGAATGGACAATGGGGAAAATTTCCATACAGAATTATACATGCAAGACCCCGATCACGATGATCGGGTTTGAAGCGGGGATCTGCTGGGGTGCGGACACCGCGGATGAAAAAAAGAACTATCGCAGAGGGGTGGACTGTCTGGAGAGCGGGCATGGAAGAACGTTTGAGTTTCCGGATGTCTATCTGACGCTGGAGGGATATTCGGCGAGGGTGATCCGGGAGTGGTACACGCACATCGGCGGCCAGCCGACGCGGCTGCAGGCCAGCACGCGCTATATCAACTATGAGCATGGCTTTGACTATGTGACGCCGGCCAGCATTGCGGAGCGTTCGGCCGCAAAGGCAGTCTACGATGAACTGATGATGGAAATTCAGAAGCATCTTGCCCGGCTGGACGAGCTCGGCGTCCCGCGCGAGGATTCCGCGATGGGGCTGCCGCTCGGCATGGAGACGAGGATCGTCTGCAAGCACAACCTGCGGAATCTCATGGATATGTCGCGCCAGAGGATGTGCAGCCGTGCATATCACGAATACCGCGCACTGTTCAGCGACCTCTGTCGGGAGCTGAGCGGTTACTCGGAGGAGTGGGACTACACAGTCAGCCATTACTTCATGCCGAAGTGCAGAGCCATCGGTTTCTGCCCGGAGAAGCATTCCTGCGGCAGAATGCCGCCCAGAGAATAGAGCGGAAATACGACACGGGAGAGAATCTGATTGCGATTCTCTCCCGTGTGGTATCCGCAGCTTATGACTCCGACGCAAGCTCTGCTTGACAGATTGGAGCTTCTATTACAGGACACAGATTTCATCCGTAATCTCCTGTACCGTCTGATTGCTTGCTTCAATCTTTATGGCATCAAGTGCCTGATACGTATGGATTCTTGCTACGCTTATTCCCCGTCAGATATCGCTTTTTGCGTTTCTGCGATTTTGTTTCAGCCCTCCCCGGTCACTTATTCTTCGCCGGTCAGCAGCTTGTCCAGTGGGATTTTTTCCGGGTATTTTCCTTCGGTCAGAATCTCGTATAAATATCTGTTATCCAGAATCATATCATCCCGGATATCCTGTCAAAGCGGCATCGGTGTCCGGGCGATCAGAATGACCGCCAGAATCGCGCCCACAAATGCCGCTGCCCCTACGACCGCCAACACCTTTTTGTCGAGCTTCTTCTTCGCTGCCTTGCCAATCAGCGCAGCGCAAGCCATGCAGACAGCCGCAGCCAAAAGTGCAATGCCCAGCGTTTCCCATAGCCAGGATAGTTCATATAGGATTTTCATGCGATCATCATCTCCTGTTCGTTAAACTGGAATTTGTCTATTCGTTTGTTTCTCTATAAACTGTCATTCCGAGTATTTTGATTTCGAACCCGTCAATATATGGTTTTACACCATCTACTTCTGGTGAAAGTTGGTGTATTTTTGTAACTTCATACACTAATGCTTTATACCTTACACTTCCACCGTCTTTTAAGTTCATACGAACAGGGGTTAATAGGATTACTAAAACAACTATAATTGCAATTACCACAAAGAATTTCTTTCTCATACAATCACACTCCTTTGCCAAATTCCGATTTGTCTGCCCCTTAAAGTCCAAGTCCTTCAACCCACGCCGCAAGCTCCTGATGCCCGACGCTGCCCTTGAAAACCTTGCCGTCCATCAGCTTTGCGCCTTTGCAGATCGGCATAAGGCGTCCAATACTTTCGAAGGGGCTGCGAGAGCGTGTTCTTCATTGGAATTTCTCGATAGTGGGCATTCAGCTCCGGACATGCATATTCCTCAGGTATCTCGATCCCGCGGAATCCTGCATCCCCTACAGGGCCTTCACCAGAAGCAGCAAAAGAACCGCAAAACGTGTCCCAGCACGACCCATATGCCTTTTCCGCGTGATTTGTAGAGCAACTCCAGACATAATCGCAGGTATAAACGTTAGACTGCTGTAGACTGCTATTGATGACATTGACACTCCGGTGAAGGAAGTTGGCGGCGAGCACTGCATGTCGTTGCGCGCCTTTTGCTTCTGAGTTTGCAGCTTGCATACCGTTTTTCTTTCAATTATAGGGGACAGCGGCGGAAAAAGCAATCACGGAGACACTGAAATATTTCAACATGATTGCTTGTGAACGGGCAGCGTGATCAAACTCACGCTGCCCGTTTCCGTTTTTCAAACAGGGGAGAGTAAGAGCGAAGACCGGGCACATGCCGTTTAGCGAGCAGGAGGAATCAGATTCTGCCCCTGAAACCAGAGAATCATGCTCTGAAGCGTTTCTCTGAGCGGGCGGGCGTGGAAGCCGAGCGCGCCCACTGCTTTTGCGTTTGAAAAATGCCCGTTAGAGCGAAGCACGGCGATGGAATAAGGTGTGAAAAAGGGGCGCTCGCCCCGGAGCTGGCCGATCTTCTCAAAAATGGGCGCGGCGCAGCTTGCCAGTGCGGCGGGCGCGCAGAGCCTTGGCACTTTCCGGCCAAGCAGGGAAGCTGTCAGGGCAAGCAAGTCCTGAATGCTCACGTAGTGGCCGGAAAGAATGTAGCATTCCCCGGCCTTTCCGCGTTCCGTGCAGGCGAGAACACCGGCCGCGACATCCCGGACGTCAACGAAATCGTAGCCGCCTTTGACGCCGAGCGGCAGCCGGCCACGGCAGAAGGCAAGCAGCATCCGGGTCATATTCCCGCGCGCCAGATCGCCGGGGCCGAGGATGCCGGAGGGCAGGACGACACTGGCGTTCAGACCGCTTTGCGCCGCCTCCAGAACCAGAGCGGTTGCCATGGCCTTGCTTTTTCCGTAATCGCCGAGGATCTCGTCCGGCGCGAATCGGTCCGGTTCCGTGATCGTTTCCGGTGCGGGCTTCTCCGGGATCGCATGGACGGAGCTGACGTAGATCAGCCGGCTTGCGCCGAATTCCCGGCACAGGTCGACGATGTTCTGCGTGCCCTGCACGTTGACGGCATACAGAGCCTCATCCGGCTTTGAGGCAATGGATATGAGACCGGCACAGTGCAGTACGCAGAAATCATCGCCGCCTGCGGCAAAAAAGTCACGAAGAGACTCCTTGTCCGTGAGATCGCCATAAAAGACGGCTACATGCTTCGGCAGAGTATAGATGAGCGGGTCACGGTCCTTAACGAGCGCAAGAACACGGCAGCCGTGTGCCAGCAGAAGCTGAACCACGGCACTTCCGAGGAAGCCGGTGGCGCCGGTGATCAGGTAATTTTGATACATCACACATCCTCCTTTGGTAATCCTACAGATGTTGATTATCTTTCATAATTATAATATAATATAAACAGCCGGAAACACCATAGACAGTTTGCCGAAAGCTGAAAGAACGGCAACATATCCCGCCAAACTGTCGACTTAATTTGTAAACTTTTTGTGGAGGCACAATGAAGACGGATGCGAGAGTGAAATACACCAAGATGGTGCTGAAAAAAGCGCTGCTGGAGTTGATGCAGCACAAGCCTGTCAATAAGATCACGGTCAAGGAGATTTGCGAACGAGCAGAACTGAACCGCGCGACCTTTTACGCCCATTATTCCGACTGCTTTGACCTGCTGGAGAGCATCGAGGAGGAACTGTTTGGGCAGTTTGAACGCTCCATGCAGAGCTATACACGCTCGTTTGATATTGCGGGGCTTGTGGATGGGCTTTACCGGATCGTTCAGGAAAACGAGGCGGTCTGCCGTGTCTTGCTGTTCGGGCGTCGCAGCACGGAGCTGATTCACCGGATGATCGCATATGCGCACGATCTGAGCATTTCCGCGTGGCGAAAGACCCTGAAAAATGCGTCCGCAGACGAGCTGGAAATGCTCTATCTCTGCCTGTCGAACGGACTTCTGAGCGTCGTGTTGGACGGGTATGACCGGTTTGACCAGCAGAGCGTGATCCGGTTCGTCGAGCAGATGTACCGGCAGGCGATTGCGCCGTTCATGTAAAGAAAAACAGGAGGACGGATCCATTGATGCAAATTCAGGGACTTCAAAAGCTGACGCTGCTGGATTATCCAGGGCGGACGGCCTGTACGGTGTTTTTATCCGGCTGCAATTTTCGCTGCCCGTTCTGCCATAACGCGCCGCTGCTCACCGCAGCGGACGAAGACGGCATGGACGAAGACGAGCTGCTGGCGTTTTTGAAAAAACGGCAGGGGCTTCTCGACGGTGTTGCCGTTACCGGCGGAGAGCCGCTTTTGCGCCCGGAGCTTCCCGCTCTGCTGGAAAAAATCAAGGCGCTGGGCTACGCCGTCAAGCTGGACACAAACGGCGCGTTTCCGGAGCAGCTGAAGGCAGTCGTGTGCGCGGGGCTGGCAGATTACGTTGCCATGGATATCAAAAACAGTCCGGCGCGCTACGCGGAAACAGCTGGTGTTCCGGGGCTTGCCCTGACGCCCATTTTCAGGAGTGTTTCGTTTTTGCTGCGCGGCACGGTTGATTATGAGTTCCGGACGACCGCAGTTGCGGAGCTGCATGATGACGCGTCATTTGTACAGCTGGGAGACTGGCTCATGGGCGCAAGGCGGTACTATATCCAGCGCTTCCAGCCGCGCGATACGGTCCTGCGGGCAGGCCTGCACGCCCCGTCGGACGCACAGCTTCATCATTGGGCGGAGCTGGTGCGGCCCAAGATCCCCACAGTCTGCGTTCGCGGGATATGAAAAACAATATATTGTTATCTATATCTAGAATAAACACAATATATTGTGCAAAACTATTGACAAAGCACAAGCTTTTCGGTTAGAATGGGATGCAGCGCAAGGCGCGGCATCCCATTTTGTTTCATACGATGGCACACAGAGAACAGGAGGACCAGCTATGTACCGGGTAACAAAAAGAGACGGAAGCATCACAGAATTTCACATTGCCAAGATCGGCAATGCCATCACAAGAGCCTTTGAGGCCGTTGGCCGGCAGCAGCATCCGAGCGTGATCGAGCTGCTGGCTCTGCGTGTCACGGCGGAGTTTGAGCCGAAGATCCGGAATGAGCTGATCTCAGTCGAAGATATTCAGGACTGCGTCGAGCGCGTTCTGAGCGAAGCGGGCTATTCGGATGTGGCAAAGGCCTACATTCTCTACCGCAAGCAGCGGGAAAAGCTGCGCAACGTCGGAAGCACCCTGCTCAACTATAAGGAGCTGGTAGACAATTATCTCCGGATCAACGACTGGCGCGTGAAGGAGAATTCCACGGTCACGTATTCCGTCGGCGGCCTGATCCTGTCCAACTCCGGCGCGATCACGGCGAATTACTGGCTGAGCGAAATTTACGACGCGGAGATCGCACAGGCGCATCGGAATGCAGAGCTGCACCTGCACGACCTCAGTATGCTCACCGGCTACTGTGCTGGATGGAGTCTCAGGCAGCTCATCCAGGAGGGGCTTGGCGGCGTGCCGGGGAAAATCAGCTCCGCTCCCGCCTCCCATCTGTCCACGCTCTGCAACCAGATGGTGAACTTCCTCGGCATCATGCAGAATGAGTGGGCAGGCGCGCAGGCATTTTCCTCGTTTGACACCTATCTTGCGCCCTTCGTCCGTGTGGATAAACTGACGCAGCGTGAGGTCAAGCAGTGCGTGCAGTCGTTCGTCTACGGTGTCAATACGCCGTCGCGATGGGGTACGCAGGCGCCGTTTTCCAACATCACGCTCGACTGGACGGTGCCGAAGGATATGGCAAACCTTCCTGCCATCGTCGGCGGGCAGGAGCAGCCGTTCACCTATGGCGAGTGCCAGAAGGAAATGGACATGGTGAACAAAGCCTTCATCGAGCTGATGATCGAGGGCGACGCAAACGGGCGCGGCTTCCAGTATCCCATCCCGACCTATTCCATCACCAAGGATTTTGACTGGGGAGACACGGAAAACAACAAGCTCCTGTTCGAGATGACGGCCAAATACGGCACGCCGTATTTCTCCAACTATATCAACTCCGACATGGAGCCGAACGACGTGCGCTCGATGTGCTGCCGCCTGCGGCTTGATCTGCGGGAGCTGCGCAAAAAATCCGGCGGCTTCTTCGGCTCCGGCGAGTCGACCGGTTCGGTCGGCGTTGTGACGATCAACCTGCCGAGGATCGCGTATCTTGCCGAAGGAGAGGCGGATTTCTACCGGAGGCTCGACAGGCTGATGGACATCGCCGCGCGTTCGCTCAAGACGAAGCGCATGGTCATCACGAAGCTGATGGAGGGTGGGCTCTACCCCTATACCAGACGCTATCTCGGCACGTTTGAGAATCATTTTTCGACGATCGGCCTTGTCGGCATGAATGAGGCGGGGCTGAACGCGAAATGGCTCCGGAAAGATCTGACCCACCCGGAGACGCAGGCGTTTGCCAAAGACGTACTGAACCATATGCGGCAGCGGCTGAGCGACTATCAGGAGCAGTACGGAGATCTCTACAATCTGGAGGCTACTCCGGCAGAATCTACAGCCTACCGCCTTGCAAAGCACGACAAAATGCTCTACCCTGATATCATCACGGCGAATGAAAACGGCACGCCGTATTACACGAACTCCAGCCATCTGCCGGTCGGGTACACGGAGGATATCTTCTCTGCGCTCGATGTACAGGATGAATTGCAGACGCTCTATACCTCCGGCACGGTATTCCATGCCTTCCTCGGAGAAAAGCTGCCGGACTGGAAGGCAGCGGCAAGCCTCGTTCGGAAAATCGCAGAAAATTACCGTCTGCCGTATTACACGCTGTCGCCGACCTACTCCGTCTGTAGGAACCACGGCTATCTTGCAGGAGAGCAGCCGGTCTGCCCCTTCTGCGGCGAGAAAGCAGAGGTCTACAGCCGCATCACCGGTTATTACCGCCCCGTGCAGAACTGGAACGACGGCAAGGCGCAGGAATTCAGGGATCGCAGAACGTATGACATCGGCGCGTCGAAGCTGACGCACTGCGGCGTAAAGGAGCAGGCGCAGACGCCGGAGCCGCCGGCGGAGCAGCCGTGCGAAGCGGTCGAACTGTTTGCAACAAAGACCTGCCCGAACTGCAAGCAGGCCGAGCAGCTGCTGGATGCGGCAGACATCCGCTATACGGTGCGGTTTGCAGAGGAAAACCGCGACACCGTCCGCGCCCTTGGCATCCGGCAGGCACCGACGCTGGTATCCGGCGGGCAGAAGTGGACCGGCGTGAGCGGTGTGCGGGAGTTTATTGCCGCAAAGGAGAACGCAAATGTATGAGATTCTGATCGTTGGCGGTGGCCCGGCCGGTCTGACGGCGGCAATTTATGCCGCACGTGCCGGTAAGCACGTGGCTGTTCTGGAGAGAGGATCGACCGGCGGGCAGATCATATCCGCACCGCTGGTGGAAAACTATCCGGGCATTCCTTCGGTTTCCGGCACAGAACTTGCCCGGCAGATGACCGAACAGGCGTGCACATTCGGCGCGGAGATCGTTTATACAGAGGCGGTGGGGCTTGAGAAAACACCGGCGGGCTTCCGGGTCCTCTGCACAGACGGCGTCCGGGAGGCAAAAGCGGTCATCCTTGCGACTGGTGCGGCGCACCGGTCACTGGGGCTTGCGGCGGAAGATGCGCTTACCGGCTGCGGCGTATCCTACTGCGCTGTCTGCGACGGCACGTTTTATGAGGGACTGGACGTTGCGGTCGTGGGCGGCGGAGATACGGCAGTTCAGGATGCACTGCTCCTGGCAAACACCTGCCGCAGCGTCACGCTGATTCACCGGCGTGACGCCTTCCGCGCAAGCCCTCATCTGGTTAGCTGTGCGGAGCGGCAGGAGAATATCCGGATCCTTCGGAACTATACGGTACAGAAGCTTCTTCGGCTTGGAGATGTCCTGCAAGGTGTAGAGCTTCTGAATCTCAAAACCGGGGAGCCGGAGCGGCTGGATATGGACGGTCTGTTCATCGCAGTCGGTCAGACCCCGCAGAGTGCTCCTTTTCAGGAAGCCGTTGCGGTAGAGAACGGGTATTATCTGGCGGGCGAGGATACAAAAACAAGCCTGCCTGGCGTCTTTGCAGCCGGAGACGGACGCAAAAAGCAGGTGCGTCAGCTCACAACCGCTGTTTCGGATGGTGCAGCAGCCGCGCTTGCGGCGTGCCGCTATCTGGAGGAGCAGGGACAGTCAGAATGATGCAGCACACCGCAAAAAGGCCCGAACCATACTTCCAGACCTGCCGCGGCTCAGCCAGCGGGTCTGGAAGTCTTTTATGGGCGGTTTCTTGACAAGAACGGCGTTTGCTGGTAAAGTGGAAATATAAATAAGACAAAGACCTAATTATAAATATGGGAAAAGGAGGCTGCAGACGATGAAGAAGAGAATCATTCGCGGATGTTTGCGGATCGCAATTCTGGCGGTCGCGGGCGGTGTGCTTGGATGGCTGAGCAGCATCCTGCTCGGTGAGCGTGCGCTCATTACAGAGCTCCCCGTTGTGGTGACCCTGGGCGCGAGCATTGGCATTTTGTCCGGTGTTGTGTTGTTCCCGGAGAAAGCATAGCTGCAGGCTGCAGAGCCCTGGGGAGCAGAAGATAGGAAGCAGACAGAAGAGCTGGCGCGAAACGCCGGGAAAGGAGCGGGATATGGCAATCAAGGCAATTACAACAGACAGTTTCCAGGATGATGTGTTGAAAACGAGAAAGCCGGTTCTGGTGAAGTTCTGGGCACCGTGGTGCGGGTATTGCCGCGCACTCGCACCGGCGCTGGAGTCAATTGAAAAGCAGTATGAGAATCTGCTTTCTGTGGGGCGTATCAATTTTGATACGGAAACAGCTGTGGCGCGCAGATATAACATTCATAAGCTGCCGACCCTGCTGCTGTTTATCAACGGAGCCGTGGCTGGATTCCTGATCGCTCCTTCTTCTGAGAAGGAGATCGACGTATTTTTAAAGAAAATGCTCGGACTGAATGTAGGAGGTCTGTATGGCAAATATGTATGATATTGTGATCATCGGCGGCGGCCCCGGCGGGTATTCGGCTGCATTATATGCCGCGAGAGCAGGGTTGCATGTGGCTGTGATCGAGAAGCGGGCCATTGGCGGGCAGGCAATCCGAAGTGAAAATATTGAGAACTATCCGGGCTTTGATGCCGGGATCGATGGGCTGCGTCTGAGTGAAAAAATGCAGCGCGGCGCGGAGCGGTTCGGTGCGGAAATGGTGACAGATGAGGTACGCCGTGTACAGCTGATGCAGATGGTCAAGGTGATTGAAGCGGCGAAGCAGACCTATCATGCGCCCACCGTCGTTCTGGCGACCGGTGCGCCGCCCAAAAAGCTCGGTGTGGAAGGCGAGGATGAGATGCTGGGGCGCGGTGTTCACTATTATGCCGCTTGCCGCTCTATGATGTACAGGCGAAAAACAGTTGCGGTGATCGGAGATGGGGAGCAGGCTGCCGAGGCGGCGATGCTCCTTTCCCGCATCGCCAAGCGAGTCTGTCTGGTACATAGAGGCGACCACATGGAGGTCAGTCCGGCCTATGCAGGCAAGCTGAAAATGATGCGAAACATTGAACGCTACGCGGGAAGCGAGATCCAAGCATTTTTACATGCAAACTGGGTCACCTGTATCCGTATTCGGGAACAGCGGAGCAGTGAACTCTGGAATCTGCCATGCGACGGTGCCTTTATCTGTCTCGGCGGCGTACCGGAAACAAACCTGCTTCATGGACAGATCGCGCTGGATAAACAGGGTTACATTCTCGCCAATGAAACGACCATAACCAATCTTCCGGGTGTTTTCGCGGCTGGTGACGTTCGGACGAAGCTGCTCCGGGGCATTCTGACTGCCGCAGCAGATGGCGCGGCGGCTGCACAGCAGGCGGAGCGGTATATTGTAGAAAACATCTGATCTGAAAAGCAGGGAAGGGGCGTATCCATGAAACTTACGTTCATTGGCGCAGCGCATGAGATGACAGGAAGCTGCACGCTTCTGGATTGCTGTGGGGGAAACTTCCTGATCGACTATGGTACTATACCTTTGCCGCGCTCGATCACGATATCCGGTTTGTCGGTTTCCCGCGGGAAGATGGCTCCAGCGGCAGCGCCTTTACTGCCAGCGTAACGCTCTGCATCACCACGGCCTGCAAGGATAAGGCAGACGCCTGGGCGTTTATCCGTTCGACGCTCTCTGAGGAATACCAGAAAAACCTCTGGAATTTCCCGATCCTGAGGTCTGCCTTTGACGCCATGGCCGGGAAAGCCATGACGCAGGAATATCAGACCGACGCCAACGGCAGCCAGGTGCTTGACGAGAACGGTGATCCGATCCCCATTTCCTCCGGCGGCATGAGCTATGGCGACGAGCCAATGATCGAGCTCTATGCTGTCACGCAGGAGCAGTACGACACCGTCATGGAGCTGATCGAATCTACGACCAACTTTTTAGACTACGACCAGAGCGTCCTGAGCATCATTTCCGAGGAAGCCGCAGGCTATCTTGCCGGTGACAGAAGCGTCGAGGAAACCAGCCGTCTCATCCAGAGCCGCGTAAGCCTCTATATTCAGGAGCAGAAGTGATGACCTGATAAAATTTCCCGCGCAGGCCGGTGTAGCCTGCGCGGGAGTTTGAACCGCAGAAAAGAACAGAAAGATGCCATGGCGGCGATCACTCATAAGCTGCGTTTGGTTTCGGCAGAGACGCCCACGCAGAAGTTCCTTTTACCAGCCCCAGCAGGGCTTCCACCGTCTTCATAAAGCAGGCAGCGTCCGCATCTGTCTGTGTATAAGCTGCCGCAGTCATATCGCCGCAGATCAGGTACTGCTCCGCATTCTTTGTGACACGGATCTCATACCAGCAATTTGGCATCACCGCGACCAACGTATCATCTGTTGTCAGCTCCTGCGAGATCATTGGCCGCCGAATATCCAGGAATCCATCCTCGCAAACAAGCGCATACAGCTCCTGCAAAAACGCTGTATCCGGTCGAAACTCCACAGAGGCGGTTCCCTCGGTGACAAGATCTCTTTGCAGCAGACCCTCCTGCGTGTCCATGATATTCTTTCGGTCGGTATCATACCACCATGTGAACCGGACTGCAAAATCCTCCGGCATGTTTTCCTGTACGACAGTCAACGGCGCATCCCTGCCGGAGTCCTCCGGCGTTTTCTGCATAGCTGCCGATGTGCAGCCGCTCAGCAGGGCCAAAAGCAGCAGCCCTGATACGATCCTCTTCATAACCAGACCCTCCTTTCTTGTTATCTATCAATATAGACGATAAAAAAGAAGAACGGTTGCACTGCGCCGGGAAATAGAGCTGCTCCGGCAAGCTTTTGTATAGAGACATGGAAAGAAAAGAACCTATGTTGGCACCAATGTTAGGCGCCAACATAGGCTCTTCGTTTGCAGGGGATTGGAATCAGGAAAGAAGACGAAAACCATCCCGGTATTTTATAGAATGCTTCAGATCCCGCCCATACAGGCAGTGCATCGGAGGTTCGCACACAATTTATTGCACCGGCAGCTCCACCGCGATGGTGGTGCCCTTCTCCGAGCTTTTCTCCACCCAAATATAGCCGCCATGGAGATTGGCGATCTCCCACGCCAAAGAAAGCCCCAAACCAGCGCCGCCGTACTCCCGGCTGCGGGACTTGTCCACGCGGAAGAATGGCTGGAAGATGCTCTGCTGATACTCCTCCGGGATGCCGCAGCCGGTGTCGGAGACACGGATCCGGAGCTTTTCCGGCTCCTGTGTGACGCAGACCCGCACCGAGCCGCCCGGGCGATTGTATTTGACGGCGTTTTCCGTCAGGTTGAAGAGCAGCCGGTAGATCAGCGCGTCGCTGCCGGTCATGACGCCGTCGCCATCCGCCGCCAGTGTGATGCCGCGCTTTTCTGTCAGCGGCGCGAGGTCTGTGAAGATCTCCTCGACCATGGGCGCAAGCTGAATCCGTTCGTTCCGCGCCACCAGCTGCAGGCTGCTCATTTCCAGCAGTGTTTTTGTCATCTGGGTCAGCCGCTCCGTCTGCTCCCGCAGCAAAGAAAGAAATGCTGCTGTTTCCGGCAGCACGTCGGGATGCTCTGCGGAGAACAGCTCCAGCTGCGCCTGCATCAGCGCAAGCGGCGTGCGCAGCTCGTGGGCAGCGTTGCCAGTGAACTGCCGCTGGGCGGCAAAGGCGTTGTTCAGCCGTTCAAGCATTTGATTGAAGGAATGGCTGAACTGGCGGAACTCCGGCAATACGTCCTCGTTGATCTTCATGTCTGCCAGGTTGCTCATCTGCACCTGCTCAACCTGCGAGGCAAAGCTGCGCAGAGGCTTGAGGGCGCGTCCGCTGACAAAATAGGCGAGGATGCCGCTGAGCAGCGTTACCGCCGCCGTGATGTACCAGTTGGTGGTGCGGAAGCGCCCCTGCACCCCATCGACGACGATGGTCAACTCCTCGTTGGGCGCTATGAGCTGCGGGTCAAAGCTCGCCGCTCCGCCATCATTCAGGATCACCGTGCCGCCGCCTTGTAAACTGTCCGCAATGGTGTCCATATAGTACACACCGGAGGAGCACAGCAGCAAATTCATGGCCACGCAGGTGATGCCGATGAGCAGGACGGACATCAGCGTGATGCGCCACTGCAGGGAAAGCCGCTTCATTCCTCCTCGCCTCCCATCAGATAGCCCTCGCCGATGCGGTTGCGGATGGGGTCATAGCCCAGCACGGCGCGGAGCTTTTTGCGCAGGGCGGAGATGTGGACGCGAATGGAATTGCTGAAGCTGTCCACGCTGTTGTCCCAAACGTGATCCATCAGCTCCTCCTGACTCACGGGCCGCCCCTGATGCACCATCAAATATTCCAGAATACCCGTCTCCTTGCGGGTCAGTGTCAAGGTCTGCCCGTTGACGGCGGCGGTGCGGGAGCGGGTGTCAAAGGTCAGGGCTCCGCAGCTTAGCAGCACATCCTGCTGGGTGAACTGCCGCAATGTCAGGCTGCGGATGCGGGCCTCCAGCTCCGCCAAGTGGAAGGGCTTCGCCAGATAGTCGTTTGCCCCGGTGTCCAGCCCCTGCACCTTGTCCTCCACCTCGCTGCGGGCGGAGAGGATCAGCACCCTTGTCTCCCGGTCTGTCTGCCGCAGGGTGCGCAGCACCGTCATGCCGTCCTTGCCCGGCAGGTTCAGATCCAGAAGCACCAGATCGTAGCGCTCCACGCCAAGAAGCTCCAGCGCCTTCTCCCCGTCGTAGCAGCAGTCTACACTGTATGCCAAACGCCGCAGGCTGCGGACGATGGTCTCGCACAGAGCGCGTTCGTCTTCAATAACCAAAAAATGCATGAAAGCCCTCCTTTATAAGCTTCATTCATTCGATTGTCTTCAGTATAGCAGAAACAAATAAAGTTTGTGTTAAGTTTCTGTTCTTAACAGGGACTTTAACTCTCCCGTGCTATGATGAAAGCACAAAACGGAAAGGGTGATGAAACTTGAGTCACGGAAAGAAGACGGCGGCGCAGATCACGCTTCTGCTCGCCGGAGCCGCCATGCTGTGCTTTGGCGTATGGCGGGGCGAGGCGGCGACGGTGCTGAGCAAAGCAATCAAATTATGTCTGGAGTGTGTGGGCATTGGGTAAAAAGTTTTCAGGCGTTTCACAGACCATGTCCCGCTTCCGGGGCTGGATCCAGGCGGGAGCGACGCTGCTGACCAACCTGCATCTGCCGAACTTTCTCAAGGGCGGACTGTATCAGGGCGCGGGGAAGACCGTCTGCGTGCCGGGGCTCAACTGCTACTCCTGCCCGGCGGCGTCCGGGGCCTGCCCCATCGGGGCGTTTCAGGCGGTGGTGGGCTCATCGAAGTTCAGCTTTTCCTACTATGTCACGGGATTTCTTATTCTGCTGGGAGTCCTGCTTGGACGCTTCATCTGCGGCTTCCTCTGTCCCTTCGGCTGGTTTCAGGAGCTGCTGCACAAGATCCCCACCAAGAAACTCTCCACAAGAAAGCTCAAGCCCCTGCGATATCTGAAATATGCCGTTTTGCTGGTGATGGTATTCCTGCTGCCGGCGTTCCTTGTGAACGATGTGGGCATGGGAGATCCATTCTTCTGTAAATACCTCTGCCCCCAGGGCGTGCTGGAGGGGGCTATCCCGCTGTCCCTTGCCAATTCCGGCATCCGGGCGGCGTTGGGCAGCCTGTTTACATGGAAATTCGGCATCCTGCTGGCGGTGATCGTACTGAGCGTGCTGTTCTACCGTCCCTTCTGCAAGTGGCTGTGCCCGCTGGGCGCATTCTATGCGCTATTCAACCGGGTATCCCTAGTTCAGATGAAGGTGGACAAGAACAAGTGCGTCTCCTGCGGGAAATGCGCCAAAGCCTGCAAGATGGACGTGGACGTGACGAAGACGCCAAACCATCCCGAATGCATCCGCTGCGGGATGTGTATCCGCGCCTGTCCCACAAACGCCGTGTGCTTCCGCTGCGGCTTTGGCAACGGGAAAGAAAATACAACAAAAATCAATACGGAGGAATCAAAATGAAGTTTAAAAAGTTTACTGCGCTGCTGCTGGCGGCCCTGCTGGTGCTGTCTCTGGCGGCCTGCGGCACAAAGGACAACGAAAAAAAAGCGGATATGAGCAGCAATGACTCTGCCATGACCGACGAGCCCAAAAATGCCGAGGAGGCACTTGCCCTGCACAAAAAGCTGATGGAACAGGAGAACACGATCCTGTCGCAGAACACTGCGCTCTGGGAAAAGGTTTTCATGGAGGCCGACAAGGGCATGGCCATGGTGGAGGATGGCAAAAACTATGGCGAGTTCCTGCTGGATACCATCGAGAGCGCCAAAGACCAGTTCACCGACAAAGAGTATGAGATGCTGAAGGAGTCGGCCACGGAGATCAGCAATATCGAAAACAAGCTGACCGAGCTGGAAAACAAGTACCCCGAGATCATGCAGGAATCCGTGGACGGCGATATGAGCGTGCCCGCAGGCAGCGATATGACCAATCCGCCCGACGACGGCAGCATGCAGAAGTTCCCCGCATTTGAGGGCAAAGACTTGGATGGGAATCCGGTGAAGAGCGATGAGCTGTTCTCCGGCAACGCTGTCACCGTGGTGAATTTCTGGTTCACCACCTGCAATCCCTGCGTGGGTGAGCTTGCCGAGCTGGACGCACTGAACAAAGAGCTCGCAGAGAAGGGCGGCACGCTCATCGGCGTCAATACGTTTACGCTTGACGGCGACGAAACGGCAATCTCGGAGGCGAAGGATGTGCTGGCCAAGAAGGGCGCAACCTATCAGAACGTGTATTTCGCTTCCGACGGCGAGGCCGGAAAATTCACAACCAACATCTTCGCCTATCCCACCACCTATGTGGTGGACCGCAACGGCAACATCGTGGGTGACCCCATCGTAGGCGCCATCACGGAAAAAAAGCAGGCGGAGACGCTGCAGAAACTCATTGACCAGACCCTTGCCGCCGACAAGGGCTGACAAACGGTTTCGTCAGCGGTTTCGCAAAAGATGTTTTCTGATCATATAAACAGCGCACCCGGACACGAAGGCCGGGTGCGCTGCCCGTCTGAAGGATCATCGGAAGGTGGAAAGACCATAGCTGTTCGCCAGTGCGTCAATTCGCTGCCCGGCTTTGCACATCCGGCACTCGCCGGTTGGATAGGTTTCATAGTCCGGGATATCGGCAGGCGTGAACAGACTTAATACCGGGATGCCGTCCAGCTCTGGGATCGCGCTGAAAACCGCCGCAATGCCCTGCGTTTTGCCGCCATAATATTGGATACAATCAAGGGCGCGCCGCGCAGTTTTTCCGGAATTGACTGTCGAGATCAATAAAAGCATGTTTCTGCCATGGATCATGGGAACCAGATTTTCGCGGAACAGAAGCTGACCGTTGGAGTCGTATTCCGGTGTGACGACACAGATGCTCTTGTTATTGTTGACAGAGAACAAAATTTTCTGCGTCAGCTGTCGGGCCAGGAACGCGCCGATGACCTCGCTGCCATCCATGCAGATGATGGTGTCGATCGACTTTTCGTAGATGTAATGGTTCGCGAGCGCAAGCGCAGTGTCGTGCGCCAGACTGTATTCGTGCTTCAGCCGTGTGATGTCAAGGTAATAACTGTTATGGGAATGCCGGGTTGCAAAATGACCATGGAATGCAATGAGTTCGAGATTAGGATTCTCTCTGGAACGGATGGCTTGTGTACTCATAGACAATACCTCCTTGCATATTCACGTCGGAATGGTGGCGGGTGCAGGCGGGGCAAAGCTGTTTTCATATGGGTTTCCTGCGGTGATTATATTATAATAGATACTAAGTCCTGATAGCAAGCGATTTATAAAAAAAACAGTAGTCTTGCTCCGCCTGATCATGGTTCCTGCTCCTTTGCAGCAGCCTCGGCGGCAGCCTTTTTTGCTTTAGGAATAGTCCTCGGCGTAGGCAAAATCAGTGGCCGCAGGGGTCATGGACGCGTTTTTGCCCGCGGCACAGCTGGATAAAAAAATCAGAACCAGCAGGGCGGCAAGCAGAATTACAAGTTGGCGATCCTTTTTCATAGTGTAATCTCCTTTCGTTTGTCGCTCTGTTTATAGTCGGGAAAACAGAGGCTCCGTTGCAGGATTTGTTCCGGAACTTCGGTTTCTCTCCTCTATTTTAAGTATATCTGATTCAGTTTCGTTTGACAAGAGGGGAAAACGATAGGAAATCTGCTGCCAAAAACCGCAATTACTGGAATGTTGACAGCCGATATATTTTGCGGTACAATTCATATATCTGCTCATGGATAAGGGCGGAAAGTCCGGATTTTTCATGGCAGACGATGAAATTGAATGATATGAGGGCAGGCGGAAGCAAGATGCAGTACCGAAACACACGGCAGCGTAAAATTGTTCTGGAAGCGGTACAGGAACACCATGACCATCCGAGCGCAGACCAGATCTATCTGGAGATCCGTGCAAAAGACCCGAGAATCAGCCGAGGAACGGTTTATCGGAATCTGAATATCCTTTCTGAGGAGGGGCAGATCACGCATGTAAAGGTTCCGGGAGCGGATCGGTATGACGGCAGGACAGACTTTCACTATCACCTGATCTGCACGGGCTGCGGCGCAGTCTGTGATGCCCCGTTTTCATACGACCCAACGCCGGACAAAACGATCGCAGCGGAATCCGGGTATCGGATCACGCGGCACAGAATGATTTTTGAAGGCGTTTGTCCGGCGTGCCAGAAGGCCGGGCACGAAAAGTAAGCACGGAACAGAAACCCGAAAGGTGCAGGATTTGAGCGGAGAATCGCCCGGATCCTGCGCTTTTTTATTGTGATACGCGAGCGACGGCCTGATGCATAAATTAAAAATGAGACTTTGTATTATTAGTGTTGCGGATCCGTCACTTTTCTTGTATGATAAAAATAGAAAAACACAGCACGACAGGAAAAGAATTTGATGAAAGGAGGCGCAGCATATGATTTTGGGAATTTTGCGTGAGACGAAGAAGGGCGAAAACCGAGTGATCTGTACGCCGAAAGAGGTGGAGACCATCACGAGCGCAGGACACACCGTTTATGCACAGCGCGGCTGCGGAGAACGAGCCGGTTTTTCGGATGAAGCGTATGAATCTGCGGGGGCGCTTCTGACAGACTCTGTGCAGGAGCTGTTCAAGGTCTGCGATATGGTCGCCAAGGTCAAGGAGTTTACGCCGGAGGAATGGCCGCTGATCCGGACAGGCCAGCTGCTTCTCGGCTGCCTGCATCCGGCGGCAAATCCGGAGGAGGTCGACGCGCTGATGAAAAGCGGCTGCATTGCATTTACGGCGGAGGATTCCCATCGATATGGCTCCCCGAACTGTGAGGCAGCGGGGAAGCAGGGGGCGCTGTTCGGGCTGGAATCGCTGCTGACCATCCACGGCGGAAAGGGAAAATATGTCGGCGGCTTTGCGGGGGAGCCGGGCATCCATGCGCTGATTCTCGGAAGCGGAAAAGTCGGCAGAGGCGCTCTGCAGGTCTTACAGGCGCTCGGCGCCAACTGTACGGTCATGGCCAGAAATATGCACAGGCTCCGTGCGCTCTCAGCACAGTATAATGGCCGAGTCCGCGTTAGGCGCTGCTCACGGGCGCACATTGCGGAAGAATTGCCAAAAATGGATATCGTCCTCAACTGTGTCAAATGGCAGAAGGAGAACAAAGAGTTCCTCATCACCCGAAACATGCTTTCCCTCATGGAAAAAGGCTCGGTGATCGTGGATATTTCCAACGACGAGCCTGGCGCGATCGAGACCAGCCGCGCGACCACGCATGAAGATCCGCGGTACATTGTAGACGGCATTGTGCATTACTGTGTTGCAAATATTCCGGGCGCGGTCGCACACTCTGCGTCTGTTGCCTACGCAGCACAGATGCTGCCGCTGATCCTGCACCTGCTGAATGACGGCGAGGAGGAGACCTGCATCCGCGACGGCTATTACCGGCGGGCACTGACGATCTACCGGGGGCTTCTGACACATGAGGAAACGAGCGCCATACAGGGAAAACCCTGGGTTCGCCCGGAAGAGGCGCTCGGGATCTCCGGCTTCCGCCTCGACCCTGCACCGCTGGCGTCGGATACGCACTCGACCCATTTTTATTCCTGGGCAGAAGACGGCGGAGTCCAAACTGAACACAGTTCATAAGGATGACACAAAGATCTATACCGGGCAAAACGTACAGGCTGAATAAAAAACGAGCAGCGGTGCAAAACAACGCCGCTGCTCCGGCGCGTATTAGGGCTGCCTCCGGCTTTTGAAATGGGATATATCAAATTACAAATAGACGGTCCGCAAAAGAAGAATGAACGGTTTGATAAGAATTTATCGATAAGTATTGACCGGTATTCGGTGGATATGCTATGATTCTTTTGGATTAAAAAATGCTATTTATATCAAAAAAATAGAATAAAAAGATCAGAAAAGCAGAAGGAGTGAGCCAGCCTTGAGCAGATTGGATATCAAAACCGCAAGCAAGGCCCAGACGGTTGTCGACCGCCTCTACAAGGACATGGAACGCAGGATCGCGTCCAGCCCCCCGGGCCTGTGTCCGATCGATATGTCGCTGACATTTTTGCAGCTGTGCCACGCGCAGTCGTGCGGCAAATGCGTGCCCTGCCGCATTGGACTCGGCCAGCTTGCCGCGCTGATGGGGCAGGTGCTCGACGGAACAGGCACCATGCTGACCATCGACACCATTGAAAAAACGGCGCGGGCCATCGTCGCCTCTGCTGACTGCGCCATCGGACGCGACGCAGCGCAGCTGGTCCTGAGCGGCTTTGAGGGCTTCCGGGACGACTATGTGAACCATGTGCAGCACCACCGGTGCCTCGCCTCGCTTCAGAACCCCGTGCCCTGCGTGTCGCTCTGTCCTGCGGGCGTGGACGTGCCGGGCTATGTCGCGCTGGTGCGCGAGGGACGGTACGCCGACGCGGTGCGCCTGATCCGCAAGGATAACCCCATGCCGACCGCCTGCGCGTACATCTGCGAGCACCCGTGCGAGGCGCGCTGCCGCCGCAACATGGTCGACGCGCCCGTCAATATCCGGGGCCTCAAGCGCTATGCAGTCGATCATGCGGGCAATGTCCCGAATCCTGCCTGCGGGGAGGCGACCGGCAAACGCGTCGCCATCATCGGCGGCGGCCCGAGCGGGCTTTCCTGCGCGTATTATCTGCGCCTTATGGGCCACAGCGTGACGATTTTTGAAGAAAAGAAGCGGCTCGGCGGCATGCTCCGCTACGGCATCCCGGCCTACCGCTTCCCGCGCGAAAAGCTGGACGCGGAAATTGCCTCCATTCTGTCTACCGGCGTGGAGGTACATACCGAAGTGACGGTCGGAAAAGACATCTCCTTTGAACAGCTGCACAAGGATTACGACTGCCTGTATGTCGCCATCGGCGCGCATACGGACAAGAAAACCGGCATTCCCGGCGAGGACAGCAAAAACGTCATGTCTGCCGTCGAAATGCTGCGCGCCATCGGCGACGACATCATGCCGGACTTCGCCGGCAAGCGCGTCGTGGTCATCGGCGGCGGCAACGTGGCGATGGACGTGACAAGAAGCTCCGTGCGTCTGGGCGCTGCCAGCGTCACCTGCGTCTATCGCCGCAGAATTGCGGACATGACTGCGCTTCCCGACGAGGTGCAGGGCGCAATTGCCGAGGGTGCGGAGATCCGCGAGCTTTCTGCGCCGGTGCGCATCGAGGCAAACGAAGCGGGCGAGGCTGCCGCCCTCTGGGTGCAGCCGCAGATCATCGGTCTTGCCGACAAGTCCGGCAGACCCCGCCCGGACGCGGCAGACCAGCCCGAAGAACGCATTCCGGCTGACATCATCGTCGTCGCCATCGGGCAGGGCGTGGAGATCGCGGGCTTTGAGCAGGCAGGTATCCCCATCAAAAGGGGAACGTTTATGGCTGAAAGCTCCAGCCAGATCGACAACATGGAAAACGTCTTTGCCGGCGGCGACTGCGTGACCGGCCCTGCTACCGCCATCCGTGCAATTGCGGCGGGCAAGGTCGCGGCGGCCAACATCGACGAACAGCTCGGCTTCCACCATGAAATTCGCACCGATGTGGAAATTCCAGCGCCGCATCTGGATGTCTGTCCCGCGCGCGGGCGCGTCAACACCAAAGAGCGCGAGGCAGCCCAGCGCAAATGCGATTTTAAAGATATCGAATGCGGCATGACGCATGAGGAAGCCTGCGCGGAAAGCGGCCGCTGCCTGCGCTGCGACCACTTCGGCTACGGCATCTTCAAGGGAGGGAGGATCGAACGATGGTAAGCTTGATCATTAACGGCAAACCCGTCTGCGTGCCGGAGGGAACCAGCATTCTGGAAGCGGCACGCGCGGCCAATATTGACATTCCAACGCTCTGCTATCTCAAGGACCTCAACGAGATCGGCGCCTGCCGCATCTGCATGGTCGAGGTCGAGGGACAGGATACGCTTGTTGCCGCGTGCGACAATGAGGTTCACGAGGGTATGGTCGTCCACACGAATTCTCAGAAGGTGCGCATGACGCGGCGCGTGAATCTCCAGCTTCTTCTCAGCCAGCACGAGGTAAACTGCGTCAAGTGTACGCGCAGCGGCAACTGCAAGCTGCAGAAGCTCGCCAACGACTATAATCTGCTCGGCGCGCCCTATCAGAAAAAGCTGCGTCCGGCGCCGGTCGACTACTCCGCGCCCATTTTGCGCTTTGAAAACCGCTGCGTCAAGTGTATGCGCTGCGTGCAGGTGTGCGATAAGGTGCAGGGCGTGCATATCTGGGATCTGGTCGGCACCGGCTCCCGGACGACCGTCGGCACGGCAAAGGCGGACAGCCTTTCCCAGTCCCTCTGCACCTATTGCGGCCAGTGTGTGACCCACTGTCCGGTCGGTGCATTGGAGGAACGCGACGATACCGACCACGTCTACCGCATGCTCGCCGATCCCACCCTCACGACCGTTGTACAGGTTGCACCTGCCGTCCGCGCGGCGTGGACAGAATATTTTGGTCTCTCACCCGAACAGGCTGCGCCGGGCGTTCTGGCCTCCGCGCTGCGGGAGCTGGGCTTTGATTATGTATTCGACACCAATTTCAGCGCCGACCTCACCATCATGGAAGAGGGCAGCGAGTTCATCGAGCGCTTTACGCATAAGGATGCATATTCCTGGCCGATGTTTACCTCCTGCTGTCCCGGCTGGGTGCGGTTCGTGAAGGGGCAGTTCCCGCAGTTTGCAAAGAACCTCTCTACCGCGAAATCGCCGCAGCAGATGTTCGGTGCGGTGGCCAAAAGCTATTTCGCAGAGAAGATCGGCGTCGACCCCAAGAACCTTCGCGTTATCTCCGTCATGCCGTGCACGTCCAAAAAGGCGGAGGCGGCGCTTCCCACGATGAAAGATGCCTGCGGCGACGCGGATGTCGACGTGGTCATCACCACGCGCGAGCTCGTGCGGATGCTCCGCTGCTCGATGATCGACCCGGCGGCCTTGGAGGAGGGCAGCTTCGATTCGCCGCTCGGCTCCGGTACGGGCGCGGCGGTGATCTTCGGCGCGACCGGCGGCGTCATGGACGCGGCGCTTCGCAGCGCGTACTATCTTGTGACCGGTGAAAATCCGGACCCCGATGCCTTTACTGCTGTGCGCGGTATGCAGGGCTGGAAGGAAGCGAGTTTCGACGTTCCCGGTGCAGGCACGGTCCGCACGGCGGTGGTCAGTGGACTCGGCAACACCAGGAAGCTCATGGAGGCGATTGCCTCCGGCCACGTGCAGTATGACTTCGTTGAGGTCATGGCCTGCCCCGGCGGCTGCGCGGGCGGCGGCGGTCAGCCGATTCACGACGGTGAGGAGTGCGCCGAGGCGCGCGGAAATGTCCTGTGGAGACTTGACCACAAGATGCCCCTTCGTTTCTCGCATGAAAACCCCGATGTGCAGGCGCTTTACAAAGAGTATCTCGGAAAGCCGCTGTCCGAACGTTCTCACCATCTGCTGCATACCGATATCGAAGCCTGGCAGATGCCGCAGGAGCTTTGATTGGCGCTGCTTTCAAGGGCACAGCACAAATACGAATATGCGGGACAAGCTTGCCTTGTCCCGTATGTTTTATGTTGGTATTACCGCTTCAGCCACTGCACAAATTTCCTCTGTGAGATCTTGGCCGCTCTCGCACTTCTCTTTTTCCTTCTGCGCTTCCTTACTCCACCGACCTTCACATGGCGCTTCAAGAAAATCCTGAAAGCAAACGATCTGCCTACCGACCTAAACGTCCACAGCCTGCGCCACACGGCGGCAAGCCTGTTCATCACCAGCGGCACGGATGTCGGTACGGTTGCGGGGCTTCTCGGACACAGTCAACCATCGACCACGCTGGATATCTACACCCACGCGTTCGATAAGAACAAGAAAGCCGCAAGCCAGATCGTGCAGAACGCATTGGAAATCTAAATAATATAGATTTTTATAATATTTAATTCTAATGTTGACAAGATCAAAATAAAATGATATTATCGAAACGCGAGGTGACACACAGATGAAAATTACAAAAACCAGCGTATGTCCTGTATGCGGAGACAGGCTAAATATCAGCAAACTGTCCTGCCCCTCTTGCAAAGCAGAGTTTCCTGTGGAAGAAAATATTTCTGAGTACGACCGGCTCGATGCCGCGCAGTCCGACTTCTTGCGTACGTTTTTAACCTGCCGCGGAAACATGAAGGATGTGCAAAATAAAATTGGAATTTCATACCCGACTGCGAAGAAACGATTGGATGAATTGCTGAAGGCGCTGGGCATCGCGGACAACAATGTAGAGAATAGAAAGGAGACGGTGAATGCGGCTATGTTAGAAAGAGCGGATGATAACAGCATCAATGCGTCTGACATCATTAAGAACAAGCTGATCGACTGCGGAGGAATCGCAACAGTACGATCCGTCAGCGGCAACAGCTATGTGGTCCGGGCAAACGCGGACGGAATAAGCTTTACCTGTGACGAGCTTCCAATTACCCCGCCATATGAATATCGCGTGTTTGATGTGATCGTCAGTCTTCTGTTCCGAAACGGCGGAAAGGCGAGAAAAGGAAACGGACGGAACTATAGATTCGGCTATGGTGATTGTACGGAGGACACAATCGTCGGCTGCATCGCGAAGGATAAAGGTATCGCAGAAGGTGCATATGCTTATGACCCAGTATTTGTATTGTCAGCAATCCTCGATTGGGCAGGGATCGCGCATAACAAGCGCGGCTATCTCGAACTGACTGCGGAGTACCGTACAAAAGCAGAGGGGCGTTGAAGTATGTGGTTCCGAAAACAAAAAGCCGAGAAAGAAGAACGGCGCGGCAGAAAGAATCAGGAAGCACAGCGTTCGAAAGAGGAACTGTCCTCGTTGGAAAAGGCAAAACAGGAATACGATCTCTGGGTGCTGGCAGAAGAATATGAGGAATATGAGCGGTAAACCTTTATTTGTCCATGAAAAGGCCCTATCCAACTGAACTATGTCTCAAAGGAGAAAATTTGACCAGTTTATATAATCATAACCACCGGCACGGCCGGTGGTTATGATTGTATCAAGAAAACAACCAGCTCAGTGCTGGTGGTTATGATTGAGCCTTACTTTGCAAGCACAACGGAAATTTTGATCTCCTTTTCCGCCTCGCTCAGATCAAGCGCACCGCCGTCTGCGATGCTCACACGCAGCTCATACAGTGTGTCATCGGACAGGGTATCCACGGCAGCGCCTGTCTCATCCGTGATCGACCACAGCTCATTGCCGACCTCCGCCAGCTTTCCGTCTGCACCGTAGCCATAGAGCTTCAGCTCAGCGGCGCTTCCGGAAAGATTGTTCATCCGGAATGCGACCGTCGTGTTGGGATGAACATTTTCGACTGTGACGGTATTGCGCCAGCTCGCGACTTCTCCTTCGCCGCCGTCAAGCGCAAACTGTTCCTGCGAAAGAACATTTCTTGCCGCCTGGTCGAGGTCGACCTTGCGATACGGCATCTCGGGCAGATGGACGAAGCGATCCTGCAATCTGAGCAGCTCCAGATAGCCCGTCGGGCAGTAGAGTGCGTTGCCGCTGTTTCCGGCGTACATCCCGATGGCCATATTGTTGTAGCCAAACTTGTTGGAAACATCCATCGTAAAGACGGTCTCGCCGGTCTCAAAGTCCAGAATGATGTACTGCCACATCCCGGTGGTCAGATCCTGCACATAGCCGTAGAGATAGCCGGTTGCGGTGGAGAGCTTGAGAATCGATGTATCGCTCAGGTCATTTCGAGACCAGATGCTCTTCATCTCATAGCCGGAATCGGTTTTGATGGTATCGACACGTTCGACGCCGGGCGCGATCATGCAGTTGCCCTTCATCAACCAGTTCTGGTCATAAATGTTGGCATAGCTCTGAATTGAGGAGTCGTTGTTGGGGTCGGCAAGACCTGCGTTGCCTGCGCCGAACCAGTTGCACACGATGGTGCTGACAGTGCCCTCGCTGTCGTCATAGACGATGGCAGAGTTTTCAACCGCCACCTGATAACCCCCGGGCAGATCGTCCAGCACCGGCAGACTTGCAACGATCTCACCGGTCTTCATATCCAGAGCCAGCAGCTTGACGGGGTCAGCATTGTCGGTGAACATCACAAGCTCCGGCGTCAGCGACGGAGAGCAGCCGCCGCCCCATGCAAGACCGCCGCCGGTGGTCTTGTCGCCCTCGCCGCTGACCTTTGCGCCGACACTCTCATACGGCGTGCACCAGACGGCTTCGACACCATTATTCGCGCGCAGCAGATAGCAGTTCTGGTTCGTCAGGATGACCGCGCCGTCTTTGGAGGCGGCAATGCCGTTTTCTGCACCCTCACCGGGAGTCAGCTCATAGACAAAGACTGCATCAGAGAGATCAGTCTGTTCGCCGCTTAGAATCGCATCGATGGCGGAACGTGCGATATATCCCAGTACGCCCTGCTGCTGCCGCTCGGGGTAGATGCGGAAGCCGCCCGTGGCAAACCAGAGGTTTCCGTCGTAGTCAAAGACCACGGAAAGAAGATTCTGCGTCAGCTCCTTGCCGAGCGCGGCCTCGGCGGCAGCTTTGATGTTGATATCCAGCACCTTTTCAAACTCCGGCAGGATGTTTCCTGCTTCATCGGTTGCGCGCAGCATCAGCACATGGTTGTTGCTGGTGGGGCAGACGATGCGGTTTTCCGAGTCCAAGAACGTATAGGAGCTCTGGATGACGTAACCGCCGCCGTCATGCTGCTTCGGGGAGAAATAGCCCAGCGTCGTGGTTTCCTTCGCGTTCAGATCACGGATGGCGATGCCGCCGAGCAGCGGAACGACCGCGTGGCCGTAGCTGTCAAAGTAGATGGCGGGGGAGGCGTTCGCGTTGGTTTTCTCATAGGAAACGTTGATTTCCGGGTAGATGCCGAGCGGCAGAACTTCATCCGTGGAGTCGGTATTGTAGCCGTCGTGGTGAATGTTAGCGTCGCTCTTTGCCATATAGGGGTTTTCGTCGACACGCTTGGCGCGCAGCGTCTTGACCGGCAGTGCAGAGGACAATGCGTCGGACGCCGGGGTCTCCTCTGTGCCAGCGTCCTCCGGCATATCATCCTCCGGCGAGGCTTTCTCTGATGCGGCCGTTTCGGGCGTCTGTGTTTCAGAGACCGGGGAAGACTCGGCTGGCGTCTGTGTACAGGCTGCCATGCTCAGGCAGAGCGCAGCAGCCAGCAGCAGGAGCAGCGCAGAGCGTAATACTTTTTCCATTTTCATCAAAATATCCTCCGTTTATTTATTTTTCATACAGTTTGTTGGGGTTTTATGCGAGCCAGGTGTAAAGTCCCAGTTGAAACGCTTCCTCAGAAACGGGCTTCAGCAGGAAATAATCGGCCCGCAGTCGGAAGGCGTGAAGCGAGAAATCAAGATCACTGCACCAGATCATCCGGCACACGGGGCATAAGGAACGAAGGTGCTCCGCTGCATTCAGCCCTGCCACCCCGGAGAGTGCAATGACAGCATTGGTTGGAGCATCTTTCTGCGCCGCTTCAAAAAAGCGTTCCTGGTCGTCATATTGCACGACCTGAGGAAACAGCCCCTTCGATTCACAGAACCGGGTGATTTGTTCGGCATAGCGCTGCCGCTCCGCTTCCTGTTCTGCCAGTACGGCAATACGATACACAGACCGCCCTCCTTCCTGAATCCAATTTGACGCCCTGCTTACGCTCAGTATAAAAAGGTTCTGCCGGTCTTTCAAGCGCCGTGGCACGAAAGGGACGATTATGGCACGAATTCCGGGGTTGTGGCTTCTCCAACCTTGACGCTCTGTGATATAATCACTTTGGATTTGAATATGTGCAGGAAGAGGAAGGAGAATTCGCTGCATGAGAATTGCGATTGTGGACGATCTTGCCGCGGAACGTGCACTGCTGAAAGACCGGCTGGAGCAGCAGCTTCACCGGAGAAATGTGCTGGCGGATATTCTGGAATACGAAAGCGGCGAGAAATTTCTGGAAGCAGCAAGGAAAGCCCCCTTTACTGCCGCATTTCTGGATATCTATATGAATGGCATGACAGGCATGGAGGCGGCAAAAGAGCTGCGCAAAACCGATACGGATTGTCTGCTGGTTTTTACCACGACCTCCACCGATCATGCGCTGGAGGGCTTTCAGGTCCGGGCGCTGCACTATCTGGTCAAGCCCTTTACCGAAGCGGACATCGACGTGCTGACGGACGAGCTGCTTGCCCGCATACCGCAGCCGGACAAATATATGGAGCTAAAGGTGGAGGGAAGCGAGATCCATCTGCGCTATCAGGACATCGTCTACGCAGAACACTTCGCCCACTTGATCTACGTCCATACGACGGTTCAAAAGACGCTTGCCACACGCCAACCCTTCAAGTCGTTCATCTCCCCACTAAAGGATGACACACGCTTTTTTGTGTGCGGGCGCGGCGTGATCGTAAATCTGGAACACGCGAAGGATCTGGAAGGCGCCGCCTTCCGCATGGCGGACGGAAGCCGCGTGTTTGTCAGTCAGGACCTTCTGAAAAGCGCCCGGCAGGCGCTTATGGAGTTCTTGCTTCAAAGGGGGCGGATGGCATAATGGAGCTGCTGCGTCCAATTCTGGAGCTCGGCGTGGTGATTCCCGGCATGCTGCTTGCCTGCTTCCCGGCAAAATCCAGCTTAAAGCAGCCGCTGTCAAAGCTTGTTTTGTGGCTTGTTCCGCTGCTTGCGCTGCTTTGCGCCGCCGGAGGCGTGGTGTGCTATGCGCGCCGTATGCCGACTGCGCCGATGCTTGCAGGCCTAACCTTGCTTGCAGTCGTGATCTACATAAAAACGCTCCGGATTTCGCTTTGGAAATCCGGAACGATTGCGTTGTCCGTCTGTGCGGTATTTGCCTGTATCAACAGCCTTTGCCGGGCGATCAACGCCGCAATGCTGATCGATTCGCCGCAGGCGCAGGCTGCGCCATGGTTCTGTCTGCGGTCTGCGATTTGCTATCATGCGATCTGCTGGCTGTTTGCCGCCATCGCCTATTATCCTGCGACGCACAGCGTGCAGAGAATGGTCGAGGATGAAAATTTTGCGCAGACCTGGTATGTGTTCTGGGTGCTGCCGCTGGTGTTCATTGCGCTGAATCTGTTTATGATCCCCAAGTATGCGGACACGCTCTATACCGGGCGTGTTTTGCAGGGGTATTTTGTGATCAGCATCGTACTTTTGTTTTTGATGCTTTTCTTCAACGCAATCTTCCTTCTGATGGCGATCAGCATCAACCGGAATGTGAGATTGCAGCAGGAGAACCAGCTGCTTTCCATGCAGCAGCAGCGCTACGAAAGCCTGAAAGCTGCCATTGAGGAAGCCCGGCAGGCGCGGCACGATCTGCGCCACCAGCTATGTCAGCTCGCCGCCCTTGCAGAAGAAGGGAATCTTGAAAAGATCAAAGCCTATCTTTCCAGCGCAGTTTCCAGAATCCCGAGTCTGGAGCTGCATTTCTGCGAAAACCGGGCGGCAGACGGCGTGGTCGGGTATTACTGCGCACTTGCGAAGCGGGAGCAGATCCCATTTTCCGTGCAGCTCGATCTGCCGGAATGTCTTCCAGTAGACGAGATCGATTTGTGCCTGGTCCTCTCTAATCTGCTGGAGAATGCGCTGGAAGCCAGTCTGCGTACTGCACCTGCCAGACGCAGAATCGAGCTGACCGCCTATCTGCATGGAAACAGTCTGGCACTGATTCAGGTTGAAAACACGTATGATGGAGTTATCCGGGAAAAAGACGGGGTATTTCTGTCCTCCAAGCGAAAAGGAGACGGCGTTGGTATCCAGTCCGTCCGCCATATCGCAGAAAAATCCGGTGGGGTGAGTACAGTCACCTATCAGGACGGTCTGTTTTGCGCAAAGGTCATGCTCCGCAGATAATTATGCCCTGCCTTTCCAAAACGGCACGGCCACAGAGTTCAACAGTCTTGTCTCCAGCAAGCGCTGAACAAGCCGTATTTCTGTTTTTGCAAAGATATCTGACTTCATTGCGTCCCAACCCATCTGGTCGCCGCAGCCGTCAGCTGAAAATTCATAATCCGGTTACAGTTCCAGCAAGATTTCGTTACAACTTTCTGTCACACTGACAGCAGTTCGAAAGAACGGAACATCCCTTGGGGAAAGGAAGTTTGACTTATGAAAAAAGTACTGGCGATCCTGCTGGCCATATCGGTGCTGGCGCTGAGTGCCTGCGCGGCCAGACAGACAGCTCCGGATACGCAGGACACTCCTGCCGCAGAAACGACCGGGCAGCCGGACGCTTCTGAACAGGCGGGAGAAGAACAGGCTTCGGAAGAGCAGCAGCCCGCACAGGAGGCAAAGCGCGTCGAGCCGATGCCAGAAAGCCTTGATCCGCAGGCGCTGACCGATGCGACTGTCGCGGCGAGCTTCGGCGCAGACGACATTTCCGAAACCGACGGCAAAACGGAACTCACGCTGACGGTCTATGATTACGACCTCTATGACATGGTCGATATCGCGCAGCTTGCAGTTGGCGATACGATCGTTGTGGACGGCAAGGACATGGTCGTCACGTCCAGAGAGGACGAGAACGGCTTTGTCACCATCAACGGAGGTCTGGAGCAGGGCGGCGTCGATCTGACGAGCGATGACAGCGGCGTTTATTATGCCGTTGGTATGGACGATGCGAAGTCGTATCACGAGCTTGGTAAGATCACCGTGCCGGTTGCCGAGGGCTTTGTCCTGACGGATAATGCAGACCCCGAGCATCCGGATGAAACGTATGCCGCAACGAACCTCGCAGAGCTGGCTGCGTCTGAACCCGGCTTCACCGCCAACAACACGCTGGCGACCATCGAACACGGCGAGCTGACTGTCCTGGCCAGAAGCTATACGCCGTAACGTTTTCAGTCAGAAAATGCCCGGAGGTCTTCTGCCTCCGGGCATTTTCCTGCTTTGCGGCAGACAGCCCCAGCGCCCGTGCCGGACAAGCGGCTTGACCGCGTCGGGGGGAGTGGAGTATAATGAAGAAAATCCCGGAAAGAAGGGGAAGGCGAATGAAAGAAAACAGAAAGCTCCTGAAGGAAGTTCTCAAGGACATCCAGCACGATATGTCGGACGAGGAAGTTCTGAACCTGCTGGCAGACAGCAAAATTTCCGAAAGTCCTGCAACGGAAAAATACACGCTCGGCCAGCGCGCGGCGGACGCGATCGCAAAATTTGCGGGCAGCTGGGCATTTATCTTTGCGTTCACAGGCGTGCTGATCTTGTGGATGGTCGTCAACACGATTTTAGCTTCGAACGCCTTTGACCCGTATCCGTTTATCCTTTTGAATCTGGTTCTCTCCTGCGTCGCTGCCATTCAGGCGCCGCTCATCATGATGAGCCAGAACCGGCAGGAGGAAAAGGACCGCCGCCGCGCGGAAAATGATTACAAGGTCAATCTCAAAACCGAGATCATGATCGAGGATCTTTATGATAAGGTCAATGCCATTCTTGCAAAGCAGTCGGCACTGGAAAAGAAGCTACAGGAGCAGGAAGACCAGACAAAATCCTGAATTTTGGAAAAAGAACCGGCGTATCGCCCAAACGGACGGTACGCCGGTTCTTGCTATTTTTATCTCAGAAGCACTTCTGGTCGCGCGCCTTGCGGCAGGTTTCCTTGCGCTCGCAGTGGTAGCAGACCTCGGTATCTGGCGACGGCTCGCCGCGCTTGAATTTCAGGAGGTTGTCCACGGACGTCGCGGCGATGTTGCTGAGCGCTTCTTTTGTGAGGAACGCCTGATGCGAGGTGACGATGACGTTCGGCATTGAGATCAGCCGCACCAGCGTGTCGTCTGCGACAATTTCCTCCGAGCAGTCCTCGTAGAAGAGGTCTCCCTCTTCCTCGTACACATCCAGACACGCCGCGCCGACCTTGTGGCTTTTCAGCCCCTCGATCAGTGCCTCGGTATCCACCAGACCGCCGCGGGACGTGTTCACAAGCACGACGCCGGGCTTCATCTGCGCGATGGCGTCTGCGTCGATCATGTGCCGCGTCTCGTCGGTGAGCGGACAGTGGAGCGAAATCACGTCCGCCTGCCGCAGAAGCTCCGACAGCTCCACATAGTCAAGGTTGCTTTCCGGATTCGGGAATTTATCGTATGCCAGCACGCGCATCCCGAAGCCCTTGCAGATACCGGCAAAAATTCTGCCGATCTTGCCCGTGCCGACCACGCCCACGGTCTTGCCGTGCAGGTCGAAGCCCGTCAGCCCGGACAGGCTGAAATTGAAGTCGCGCGTGCGGATATACGCCTTGTTTGTGTGCCGGTTGACGGTCAGCAGCAGCGCCATCGCGTGCTCCGCCACCGCATAGGGGGAGTACGCCGGGACGCGGAACACATGGAGCTTTCCGAAGCAGGCTTTGGTATCCACATTGTTGAAGCCCGCGCACCGCAGTGCGATGACCCGAACGCCCAGATCATAAAGCTCGTTTATGACCTTCTCATTCACCGTGTCGTTGACGAACACGCACACACCGTCAAAGCCCTTTGCCAGTTGGACGGTGTCCTCGCCGAGTCTCGTCTCAAAATACTTGATCTCAATGTCCGTTCCGGCAATATGCTCGTCAAAGCCGGGCTTGTCGTAGGGTTTCGTATCAAAAAATGCAAGCTTCATGATTGCATTGCACCTCCTTGGTTTTTATGGCGCCAGTGTAGCCCTTTCTGCAAGACACGTCAAGCATCATTTTCTACAAAATAAGCGTTCCAAGCAGAAAGTGTTTTGATTTATTTTCTGCCGCACGGCGGGATTTACTCTTTGCGGGAATTATTTTTGGTCGATTGTAAAATGAAGTTGGACGCCTAGGGTGTATCTGAAAACTCCCAACGCACCCGGACAGCGGGCCTTTTTGCGGTGCGCCGCGTCATTTTTCCTTGAAATACGTCAGTATTCCTGCGAAAAAATGTCTTGCGCAACGCAAAAATCCCTCGCTGCCGGTCACATCATGAGTTTTCAGATACACCCTAGGAAAATATCGCCATTTCCTGGATTTATCCTTTCTGATCAGCGGGATGAATGCAGAAAGCTGTTCGTAGAGTGCTTGCTGACAATCGCCGCCGCGCCGCACTCTGATCCATAAAAGCCGGACCGTCCGCTGTTTATGATTTATGAACAGTGAGCGGCTTTGTCTGAAGGCAGGGTAGGGGATTGGACCGTCGTTCTTTATCCAATCTTAATGCGCTGCAAGCATCCCTTATCCGCTCTTAAAATCTCTGACTGTATACTAATTATAGTATCAATGCTGATAAGGAGCTGCCTTTATGCCGGAAGAGATTATTCGTCGAAAGCGCCGCCTTTCGTCTTTTCAAATTATCATATTAGGTTTTGCCGGGGTCATTCTGCTCGGAGCGCTGCTGCTGATGCTGCCGATCTCCACGACTGGAGGGAATGTAACTCCATTCAATGAAACGCTGTTTACAGCAACCTCTGCCGTCTGCGTGACAGGGCTTGTGGTGCAGGATACAGGCAGCTACTGGTCAACCTTTGGGCAGGCGGTTATTCTGGCGCTGATCCAAATTGGTGGCCTTGGTGTCGTAACCGTAGCAGCGTCGTTTGCGCTGCTGTCCGGGCGAAAAATTTCTCTGATGCAGCGCAGCACCATGCAGGATGCAATTTCAGCACCAAAGGTCGGCGGAATCGTCCGCCTGACACGCTTCATCCTGCGAGGGACGTTTCTGATTGAACTGCTGGGCGCACTTGCCATGCTGCCGGTGTTCTGCCGGGACTATGGATGGCATGGCGTCTGGATGGCGGTGTTTCATTCTATATCCGCATTCTGCAACGCTGGATTTGACATTCTTGGAACGGAAAGCAATCTCTACCCATCCCTTACCGGCTATGCTGGCAGTCCGGTAATCAATGTCACGATTATGCTGCTGATCGTGGTTGGCGGCATTGGCTTTCTGACATGGGACGATATCTGCGAAAACAAGTGGCGGTTTCATCGCTACCGAATGCAGAGCAAGGTGATTCTCGTCACGACAGGTCTTTTGATTTTTCTGCCTGCTGTGTTTTTCTTCTTTTCAGACTTTTCCGCGCTTCCCGCCGGAAACCGGCTGCTGGCATCCTTTTTTCAGTCCGTCACGCCGCGGACAGCTGGCTTCAACACGGTAAATCTATCCGCGATGTCCGGTGCGTCGCAGGGCGTGATGATTCTTCTTATGCTCATCGGCGGCTCTCCGGGGTCTACGGCGGGCGGTATGAAGACAACGACATTGGCAGTCCTGCTTGCTAATGCCGCCGCAACCTTCCGTCAGCGGGAGAGTGCTCAGTTTTTCGGACGTAGGATTGATTGCAGCGCTGTCAAAACCGCCGCGACCATTCTGACGATGTATCTGGTGCTGTTCTTTGGCGGTGCGGTCTTTATCAGCGCATACGAGAATCTTCCGCTGTCTTCCTGCCTGTATGAAACGGCATCGGCGGTCGGGACTGTGGGATTGACACTTGGTATTACACCGCAGCTGCGCATTCCATCGCAAATGGTGCTGATCTTGCTCATGTATCTGGGCAGAGTCGGCGGTCTTACCCTCATTTATGCGGCACTTTCCAGCAAAAAAGTGGGGAATGCAAGGCTGCCGCAGGAAAAAATAACGATTGGATAAGGAGCTTTTTCACATGAAAAACATTCTATTGATTGGCACAGGCCGCTTCGGACGGCATATCGCAGTACAGCTTTCTCAGCTGGGGCATCAGGTCATGGCGGTCGATACAAACGAGGAACGAATCAGTGATGTGCTGCCATATGTCACCAACGCACAAATTGGCGACAGTACAAACGCGGAGTTTCTTCGCTCTCTTGGCATCGGAAATTTTGACGTCTGCATCGTGACCATCAGCGGTAATTTTCAGAACTCGCTGGAAACCACCTCGCTGCTGAAGGAGCTGGGTGCAAAGTGCGTGGTATCGCGTGCCGAGCGTGATGTGCAGGCAAAGTTTCTGCTTCGCAACGGTGCAGACCATGTAGTCTACCCGGAAAAACAGGTGGCAAAATGGGCAGCGATCCGATACACTGCCGACCATATCTTCGACTACATAGAGATCGACGAGCAGCACGCCATTTTTGAGGTGGAAGTACCAGAAGGCTGGGTCGGGAAAAGCATTGGCGAACTGAATATCCGCAGAAAGTTTGGAATCAACATTCTTGGCATCAAGCATTCGGGAAAAACCGACGTATCAATTACACCGGATACGGTGCTGTCCGGGGAAATAACGATTTTAGCGTTGGGCGAATACAAAGCGCTGCAAAAGTGCTTCCGAATCTGAACGGACGGTGAGGGTATGTGGAAGATGTCGTTTTGATCGCTGGGACAGCGTTAATGTTCCTGTTCGGCTGGTTTTTGATGAAGCGGCTGGATCGCTTTCTGGATGAAAATCAGAAGCGAATCGAGGAAGCGCCCGAACAACAGCAGCCTGAGCAGTGCGTGCATCTGGCCGGAAATATTTCTCCTGACGAACTTGAGGAAACGCTTTCCCGGTTTCGCAGCAGTCATGCCCATGTAGAAATCGTGATCTATGATTCAGAGCAAATTTCATTTCCAAACAACGAATCCGATTGGGCGCAGTAGAAACCTTCACATTTTGGTGCTATAATATCGTTTAAGAGGGGTGGTGAAAATGTGCAGAACAAAGGAAGCGAACTGCCAAAAGAGCATATTCTTGTGTGCCTGTCCTCGTCTCCATCCAATGAACGCATTGTACGAATGGCAGGGAAAATGGCACAGGCATTTAGTGGCAGCCTTACCGCACTCTACGTGCAGACACCCGGATACGCTGACATGAACGCAGAAGATACCGTTCGCTTGCAGGCAAATATGCGCCTTGCGCAGCAGTTCGGCGCAGAGATCATCACAACGCATGGAGAAGACGCAGCCACACAGATCGCGGAATATGCGCGGCTCTCCGATGTGACCAAAATCGTGATTGGGCGAAGCGGCGTACAGCGGCGGCATTTTTGGAGTGAACCGACGCTGACAGAACGGCTCATTACGCTTGCACCAGAGGTGGACATTCATATCATTCCGGATGTGGAAGCCTATAAGAGCTACCGCAGGAAACGGCTGCTTACCATCCGTCCGGCGTTTCCGACCGCATGGGAACTGCTTCTGACCATCGGGATTCTGGCAGCTGCGACGGTCATCGGATGGGTCTTTCTGCGGCTCGGCTTTGCAAATGCCAATATCATCATGGTTTACCTGCTGGGGGTGCTTCTGACTTCCGCTTTTACCAGCGGATATACCTGCGGTGTGCTGTCCGCTTTTTTGAGTGTCATCCTGTTCAATTATTTTCTGACGGAACCCCGGCTGTCTTTGGCAGCCTACGGCAGTAAATACCCAATAACCTTTGCCGTCATGTTTGCAGCGGCGCTTTTGACCGGTACGCTTGCCGCAAAGCTCAAAGCCCATGCGCAGCTATCCGCGCGGGATGCCTATCGGACAAAACTCCTTTTTGATATGAACAGGCAGCTTCAAAAGGCGGAAACACCGGATGAGGTCTATCAGATGACCGCGACGCAGATACAGAAGCTCATGCAGCGGGACGTTTTGATTTATCCGGCACAAGGCGATGCGCTGCTGGATGGGAATGTTTATCCGGCAGACGGAAGCAGTCCATATTGCATCCCGGATACTGATCAGGAACAGAACGTGATTCAATGGGTCTGGCAAAACCGAAAGCGTGCTGGCGCAACGACGCAAAACTTTCCAAAGGCAAAACGGCTGTATCTTGCCATTCGTACCGGGCAGCAGATTTACGGTGTTGTCGGGATTCCGATGGAGAAGCAAACGCAGCCTGACGCATTTACATCCAGCGTGCTGTTTTCCATTCTCGGCGAGTGCGCTCTGGCGCTGGAAAGCCTACGCAACGCCGAAGAAAAGGAAAAAGCCGCCGTCCTTGCAAAGAACGAACAGCTTCGTGCCAATCTTTTGCGTTCAATTTCCCATGACCTTAGGACCCCGCTGACCTCCATTTCCGGCAACGCGGATACGCTGCTGCACAGCTATAACGTGCTGGATGAACAAACGCGGAAACAGATTTTTACGGACATTTATGACGATGCGCAATGGCTGACGGGACTGGTTGAGAATTTACTTTCCGTTACGAAAATCGCGGACGGCAGCGTCAAGCTGCGCCTTTCCGATCAGGTCGTGGACGATATTGTGTCGGAAGCGCTCCGGCATATCGACCGAAGGTCGGCGGAGCATCACATTACAGTAGATTGCGGAGATGAGCCGCTGCTGGTGCGGGTGGATGCGGGACTCATCATGCAGGTGCTTATCAACTTGGTGAACAACGCAGTCAAATATACTCCGGCTGGCTCGAACATCCGGATCACGGCAATCCCGCGAGAAAATATGGCCGAAATATGCGTCAGCGATAATGGTCCCGGTATTCCGGATGAACTGAAGGAACATGTGTTTGAAATGTTCTTTACCGGGGGAAATCCGATTGGCGACAGCCGCCGAAGTCTTGGGCTTGGGCTTACGCTCTGCCAAGCCATCATTCATGCCCATAATGGCGAAATGACATTGAAAGATAATTCGCCGCAGGGCTGCATCTTTTCCTTTACAGTACCGCTCAGTGAGGTGAACTTGAATGAATAAGCCGCTTGTCCTCGTTGTAGAAGATGATACGCCGGTGCGCAATCTGATCACAACGACGCTGAAAACGCACGAATACAGGTATCTTTCTGCGCAAAACGGCGCAAGCGCCGTGATGGAGGCGCTGTCTCACAACCCGGACATTGTGCTGCTTGATTTGGGACTGCCAGATATGGACGGCGTGGAGATCATCCGAAAAATCCGTTCGTGGTCAAATATGCCGATCATTGTGATCAGCGCCAGAACAGAGGATTCTGATAAAATCGTGGCGCTGGATGCCGGGGCGGACGATTATCTCACCAAGCCCTTTTCCGTGGATGAACTGCTGGCGCGGCTGCGAGTGACGCAGCGGAGACTGTCGCTGATGAAAACAGACGCAGCGCAGGAATCTCCGATTTTTACGAACGGTGCGCTGAAAATCGACTATGCGGCAGGCTGCGCATATCTTGACGGTGCAGAACTGCACTTGACGCCCATCGAATACAAGCTGTTGTGTCTGCTCTCAAAAAATGTGGGCAAGGTTCTGACCCACACCTACATCACACAGCAGATTTGGGGCAGCAGTTGGGAAAACGATATTGCTTCTCTGCGGGTGTTCATGGCGACCCTGCGCAAAAAGCTGGAACGCGGAAAAGACGGGCAGCAATACATACAAACGCACATCGGAATCGGCTATCGGATGCTCCGCGTCGAATAGCAGGGAGGCTTTCAAAAAATCTATGAATCAT